>Ga0209535_1001499_pt1 | contig 15854 bp, 23 predicted proteins | sample LinPmetageLP28_FD_184041 | JGI IMG/M metagenome (GOLD analysis project Ga0209535, IMG submission 184041) | Marine viral communities from the Pacific Ocean - LP-28 (SPAdes) (version 2) | ecosystem: Environmental > Aquatic > Marine > Oceanic | place: Pacific Ocean | collected 2009-08-22 | reverse complement strand
TATTGAGACGCGTAAGTTCCAAGCGGAGGAAGTATGCAGGATATACAGCGTACCGACGTCGCTTGTACAGCTACCGAGCCAATCGACGTTTAACAACGTAGAGCAACAAAACTTGCAGTTTGCCCGCCACACTATTGCACCGTGGGCAAAGCGCATTGAGCAGGAGATTGACCGCAAGCTAATCCAATCATTTGAGCGACCAGACGTGTACTCAAAGTTCAGCATGGACGACTTGTACCGTGGTGATCTAGCTGCACGGACAAACTTCTACCAACAGATGTTGACTAGTGGCGTGGTGTCAATCAACGAGGTGCGCAGCAAAGAGAACCTCAACCCTGTGGAAGGTGGCGATACCCACACAGTACAAATCAACCAAATCGCGTTGGACCGCCTAGGCGAGTACAGCGACAAAGTAAGTAGCGATGGAGGACAACAACCAGCATAAAGAAGCCGAGAAGCGGACGATGGGCACCATTGAGGTGCGCGACGCTGAAGGTGACGACATGGTATTGGAGGGCTATGCCGCCGTATTTAACAGCGAGACAGACCTTGGACATTTCCGCGAGGTAATTAAGCCAGGTGCCTTTGACGACGTCATGACCAACGACGTGCGTGCGCTCATTAACCATGACCCAAATTTGATTCTTGGACGTACCGAGAACGGCACACTAGAGCTGTCAACTGACGAGCGCGGTTTGAAGTACCGCGTTAAGCTAGGCAATCAGTCCTATGCCAAAGATTTTTATGAGAGCGTCAAGCGTGGCGACATCTCACAGTCTTCGTTTGCCTTTACCATTGAAGACCAGAGCTGGAACGAGGAGCGCACGGTAAGGAGCGTGGACAAGGTGCGGCAGTTGTTGGATGTGTCACCCGTGACATACCCAGCATACGCAGCCGCCACGGTACAGGCGCGTGACCAACAGCTTGACATTGATGAAGCCATCGCAGTAGCGGAGGCCGACACAGATACAAAGAGTGAAACTATTTTAACAACAACAACCATGAATCTCAACGAGATGAAGGCGACACGTGCCAAGCACGCTGATCGCTTTGAAGAGTTGGTCAACGTCGCTGACACAGAAAACCGCGACTGGTCCAACAATGAACAAGAAGAAGCCGACCTTGCCAAGCGCGAGGTGGAGCGTCTAGATGCCAAGATTGAGCGTCGCCAAGCCCACGAAGACATGATTGCACGTCAAGCCCAGATGGGCGGCTCGACTGTCACCGAGGTTAAGGAAATTAACAAAATCAACCGCAGCTTTTCTTTGAGCCGTGCCGTACAAGCCGCCAGCTTTGGCAAGGCTTTGGAAGGTGCAGAGGCAGAGTGGGCACAGGAAGCGGCACGCGAGATGCAGTCACGCGGCCTTAACATGTCGGGCCAAATTGGTATCCCAGGCAGCGCTTTGTTCCGTGCTGGTGCAGCTGACAACTTCCAGGCTGGTTCTGGTGATGGCTCAGGCTTTGTGCCAACAGAAGTGCCCGGAGCAATTGATGCCTTGCGTGCGCCAACTATGGCCGAGCGCATTGGTGTCACAACCATTAACAACGCATCTGCAAACTTGCAGTTCCCACGTGTGTCAAACAAGGCGATTGGTACAGCAGCTACAGAAGTAGCAGCAGACTCAGCGTCTACATTGGAGATGGACGAGGTTACACTTACACCAAAGCGTGTGGCATCTCGTACGATTTGGTCAAAGCAATTGATGCTTCAAGGCGGTCCGTCCGTTGATGCTCTCATCTCTCGTGAGTTGGCAGCTGGCATCAATGAAACAATTGACAAAGCTGTCTTTGCCGCTGCCGCTGCAGGCGCAGCAAACCAACAGGACAAAAGCAATGGAGCTATTGGATATGCTGACATCACTGCTGCACAAAAGGCAGTGTTGGCCGCTGGTGGTGACTTGACGCGTTGCGCGTTTGTTGGTTCACCTTCTGCCATGAGCATTCTAAAAGGTGAGGTTGCAGTAGCAGACATTCGTGCCGTAATCGATGGCAACAGCATCGACGGGTACACAAGCTACTTCACGCCTAACCTCGTAGACAGCACAGCCAACGAAGGTGCTTTGTTGTTTGGTGACTACGCACAGGGCATGTTGCTTGCGTTCTTTGGTGGACTTGACCTTTTGGTTGATCCATACAGCAACGCTGGCACTGCACAGATTGCCTTGCACGTGAACAAGTTCTATGATACTGCAGTCCGCCAGGGCAGCGCGTTGTCATACACTTTTGACTTCACCTGATAATTGACCAAAACTTGGAAGCCTGGCAATAGGGCTGGGCTTCCTTTTTTTTCTCCAATATGATTATAAGCAAACCAGCATACGCCACAGGAACTGACATTGTATCTCTAGCAGATATGAAGGAATTTCTACGCGTGGATCACAGCGACGAGGACACCACCATTACGTCCTTGCTCGATGCTGCGTCTGCTCATATCTCAGACTACTGCAACCGTCACTTTGCAGCTAGTGGAGCAACCCTCTTCCACTTGGAAAGGTGGCGCAACGCGTCCCTTGCCTTTGGACCAGTGACACAGGTACAGTCAGTTTCTTACAAAGACACAAGCGGAGCAACGCAAACCCTTGCAACTGACAAGTACTATTTCGAATCCCTCACGGACAACACTACGCGCATCAGCTTTCACGATACGCCAGACCTTGAGGACTACAATGCAACGCCTGTCACGGTGTTGTGTTTTTGTGGTGCGACACCTAGCGCAAGTGTGCAAGTGGCCACCAAGTTGCTTGTGACACACTGGTACGAGAACAGGCGCGCCGTTGTCACAGGCACAACAGCAACTGAGATGCCCATGAGCGTGCGCAGCCTTTTGAGCAGCGAGCGCATAATTGACATGCGGCAATGAATGTAGGCTTTCTTGATCGTCGCATTACGCTACAACAGCGTGGCACAGCTGTCAACGACTTTGGCGAGCCTACAGGCGCGTGGTCGGACTTGACTACTGTGTGGGCTGCCCTGGACAATAAGAGCGCAAGCAGCAATGTGCAGATGGAACAAGAGACCAGCATCAACCGCGTCACCTGGCGCATCCGTAGCAGCTCCACCACACGCACCGTTGCAGCAAGCGACCGTGTAAAGTATGGCGCGGAGTACTACAACATTTTGGCCATCCAGGAGGTAGGCCGCAAGAATGAGCTTCACCTTGTTACTGAACGTGTAGTATCTGAGTGATGCAGACAGTGACAGTCAAAGGCCTAGAACAGGCTCTCAAGAAGTTGGAGAAACTTGCACTTTGGAGCGAGAAGGATTTTGCGAACCTTGTCACTATCAATGAGCGCGTGGGTGAGGTTTACAACAACAGCCTCAAGGGCAGCATCAAGGACTTCGACCGTGACATCAATGTTTACGAGAAGACAGGAGGTGGACCAGGCCCAAAGACAGGTCAAAAAGGGACTGTCCGACTAAAGGTCAAACGTGGGCAATTGAGACGAAGCGTGGGTATTTGGCAACCAGATAAGGACAGAATCAAGGTTCTTGCTGGACCACGAACAAACACCATTGCTAGACGCAAGACGCGCAAATACTCGGATGGATGGTTCGCGCACATCGTCGAAGCTGGTGACAGCTTTGGCAAGAAAAAGCGCACACCAAATACAGGCGTATTTGAGCGCAGCCAGAAGGCAACACAACAAAGAATGGTGCAACTCCAGACGCGCTTGCTGCGTAAGGAATACGAACGCTTTATGAAATGAAAGTAGGTCTAGCCATACGCGCCTTGTTGCTTGACTCTAGCGATGTCACAGCCATCACCAACCGCATCTATCCAGAGCTTGCAGTTGAGGGAGCTGACGCGCCCTACATCGTGTACAGCGTTGTGTCTAACAGCCCATCAGACGCAAAAGACGGCACACCAATTGACGAAGCGCAAGTGGAGTTGTTTAGTGTGGCATCTACATATTCAGCAGCAAACGACTTGGCAGACAAGGTACGTGCTGCACTAGACCGAAGGAGCAAGACCGTGAGTGTGTCTGGTGGCGCTGTCACAGTGCAAAGCATTCAGTACACTAACGAAGTCACAGAGGTAAGCGCAGAGCGCAGCTTGTATGTGAGCGTCCAGAATTACACAGTAAGAATAACACGATAGATATGATTACACCAGATTGGTTTACAGACAACCTCGGTGAGTTGGTCCTAGGACTGCTCGCCTTTATTAAGCTTGTGGTCAACATCACGCCAACACAATCCGACAACAAAGTGTTTGGGTACTTGGACGTGTTGATCAACATGCTGATTTCCGATAGAATTAAAAACAACCCTAACAACGAATAAAATGGCCTCTACAGGAATTTTCAACGGCTCAACCTATACGGTGATGTTTGAGACAGACGGCAGCACGCCCGTCATCGCAGACCACGTAACTGATTTGAGCGTAAGCGTATCGACAGAGACACGCGACACCACAAGCAAAAACAATGGCGGATACCGCGCGTTGCTTCCAGGCTTAAAATCTTTGTCCGTCAACTTTACTGCTTTCTATGCACAAGATGCAACGAACGGCTACAACCAGTTGATGACAGACTTTCTCCTAGGTGCAAAGCAGGATGTCAAAGTCGCTGCTATTGATTGGACTGGTCCAACAGAGATTGCAGGAGATCAGGAGATTGTTTTTGAAGCCTACATCACTTCTTTGGAGTTGAGCGCAGGAACAGAAGACAATGCTTCCTACACTTGCACCCTTGAGTGCGTCAGCGCCATCACCTTCCAAGCACACGTCTGATAAATGAATATTACCCTAGACAACCAGACCTTTCCCGTCAAGGCCAACATGCGTGCCTGGCGTTCCTTTGAACGCGCCACAGGCAACAAGGTGGCAACACTTGACAGCGAGGACGTGACCATGATGCCAGAACTGTTGTACTACTTTGTACAGGAGGGATGCCGCAAGCAAGGCATGGAATTTAAAATGGAAATTGACGATTTTCTAGGGCTTGTGGATGTGACTGATTTGCCAGCGGTAATGAAGGTCATCGAGGAGTCTATGTCGCCAGAAAAAAAAACGACGGAGACAAGTCAGGAAATCCACTTGAATGGGACGAAATAGAGGAGCTGGGCCTAGGGCTTTTGGGCCTTACGCCTAGCTCCCTCTACGACTTCACATTTCGTGAGTTTGGCAACGCGGTGCGTGGTCGATGCAAATCCCAGGAACAATTTGACCGTTCCAACTGGGAGCGCGTCCGATGGCAGACCGCGTTGTTGCTGAACGTACATACCAAGAAGGGAGCAAGCATCAAACCCAAAGACCTTGCAACCTTCCCGTGGGAAGAATCAAAGAAAAAGAATACAGGTCAGGGCTGGTCGCAGCTCATGGCACTAGCAACAGAAGAAGATGGCAAAACTAGGTGACCTCGTTGTACGGATTGGAGCGGATACGCGCGATCTAAATAAGAGCCTCGGAAGGGTGCAGCGCAACATGCGCTCTATGACTAGCAACATCACAAGGCTAGGTCAGGACATGACGCGCAGCATTACAATTCCATTGCTTGGAGTCGGTGCGGCTGCTATTAAAAGCGCGGCAGACCTAGAAGCTTTGGAAACATCGTTCGTCAGTTTGACTGGTGGCACAGAGCAAGCTGCCATGATGATGAAACAGCTGAACGAGTTTACAGCTAAAACGCCATTCCAGATTGAGCAAGTTGCAAAGGCCGCTAGACAATTGATTGCAAGCGGCACGGATGTGGGAGATGTCAACAACCAGTTGCAGTTTCTTGGTGACATTGCTGCAACAAGCGGCAACAACATTGACGAACTTGCGGCCATCTTTGCAAAGGTAAACGCCAAAGGCAAGGTAGAGCTTGAGAGTTTAAACCAATTGGCAGAGCGTGGTGTGCCTATTTTTGAAGCATTAGCAGAGGCCACAGGTTTGCCAGCTGACAAGCTAGGTGCAGGACGTGTAACAGTTGAGCAGTTCAATGCGGTATTAAAAAGCTTTAGCGAAGAGGGAGGCTTTGCCGCTGGCTCTATGGAGCGCTTAAGTAAAACAACCTCTGGACGTTTCTCGACTGCACTAGACAACGCCAAGCAAGCTCTTGCTGTGCTAGGTGAGAAGCTGTTGCCATCAGTCAATGCAGCACTTGAACGCCTAACCAAAACATTTCAGGCATTTGGCAATTTGTCAGATACAACAGTTGACCTTGCCTTAAAAATTGGAGGACTACTTGCTGTCATTGGACCACTGCTGGTGGCCGTGCCTAAAATTATTGCATCTATCAAACTAATGAATTTTGCTTTCCTGACCACTGCGCCAGGTGTATTGGCTTTGTCAGTGGCATTAGGTGCAATTGCTGGTCTATTTATAAGGGTAGCAAAAGAAGCAAAGACTTCGACAAAAGAAACGAAGCAACAGGAAGCTGCATTGATAAGCCTGAACAAGACGCAGCTCGCAATGGAAACAGGCTTAAAACTTACAGGTGATGCGACACGCGACATTGCTGGTGCAAACGCTATGCGAGAGGATAGCTTAGAAAAAGTGGCCGAAGCTACAGCTTACTTGACAAGGCTTGAGGCAGCACAGGCCGCGGGTGATGCAATAACCAAGGCTGGATTACGCGATAAGATTGAATCATTACGCGAATACATTGACACCTACAACAGGAGTGCAGAGGCAGCAGATCAATTGATTGTTGTGTTAAACAATGAGTTAAAAGCATTGAGAGATACAACTGATGAGACCAACAACCTAACAAACGCGTCAGGCAGGGCCGTGCAAACAATGGGCCAATTCTTTAGCATGTTGGAGGAGATAGGCATACAAGCGGAAACAAGCGTTGACAGGGCTAGTATGAGCATGGGCGAGTTTTTCAGTATGCTTGAAAACACAACAGTCGAAACAAAATTGACTGACATGCAAGGCAAATTTAACAACTTTGCAACAGCTGTACAGCAATCATTTCAAAATGCTGCCGAAGGTGTTGCTATTTCCGTTGGTGAAATACTTGGAGCGATGGCAGCTGGCACAGCGAAGCCAGAGCAATTTGCCAATAGCCTATTAAGTGTATTCGCAAACATGGCCACGGAACTTGGCAAGCTTGCTATTGGCTACGGCATTGCAATTAAAGGCATTAAGGAATCCTTGAAATCATTAAATCCAGCTATGGCTGTGGTGGCTGGTGTGGCTTTGATTGCTTTAGGCGCAGGCCTGCAGGGAGCCATTGCCAATCGCACAGAGGCCGCGGGTATGCCAGCACTAGCCAATGGCGGCCTTGCCTTTGGTCCGACTACTGCGCTTGTGGGTGATAACAGCAACGCAAGGATAGATCCAGAAGTCATTGCACCGTTGTCTAAATTGAAGGATATGATGGGAGGCAATGTTGTGGAGGTTGTTGGCCGCATCAAGGGCGATGACATTTTCCTTAGCAATGCACGTAACACCATTAATCGTAACCGATACTCATGAGCTACATCATAGCCACAGGATATGGCCGCAGCGTAAATGATGACCAGTACACAGTGCGCATCATAAGTACGCTGTCTGGCTCTGACTCAACCAAAGAGTTCAGTTTAGACACCAACGGCTTTGCGCTCATTTATGAAAGCGTGGACGACCAGTTGTTGGTGCCTGGCATTGTCCACTCACGTGTTGAGATTGGTACCATTTGGAGTGCTGATGTGTTCAGCACGTTGGACACCTTTATCAGTTTGCTTTCACAAGCTGAGGACGGACAGTACATTGTAGAAATTGAACGAGACAGTTCAGTTATATGGGTGGGCAGTATCCTAAACGAACAATTTGAATACACAGAGGACAGCGCACAACGTCAGGTGCGCATTGTGGCAACAGACGCCTTGTCCCTTCTCAAGGATATTGACTACAGCGACAACGGCGCGCGGTACACGGGAGGACAGACCTTGGATGTAGTCATTAAAAACATTGCAGACAAATGGCCATTGCACACCTACCTAAATGGCAAGTCACTTGGAGCAGCTAAGAGGTTTGTTTGGGCTGATGATGTTTACAGCACTGACGACGCTTTGTACAAGCTACTCGTGCATCCCGCTGGCACAATCTATGGCCAAATACGACGCGCATCCGTTGGCACAAATTGCTTTAGTTCTACGAACGATGCTGGCCAGTTAGAATTTGTAAGCTGTTACGATGTACTGCAAAGCATATGCCTCACATTTCAATGGAGGTTGTACAGCTACGAGGAAGCATGGTACTTTGTGCCGTCTAACCTCTCAACAGAAACAGTCAACGGATACCTTGACACATGGAATGGATCTACCTCGACGACACAACTAGTTAGCGAGTTCACCTTTCAAACAACAGGCGCCAACAACATCAAGCAAAAGGCCGCTGGATGGACCAAGGTATTTAGTCCACAGCTTAATCGTGTATCCATAAAGCGTGACACAAACGATGGCGCCACTGTTCTTAGCGGGTACAATTTGGCCAACACAAACACCATAACTGACGGCAATGTCATTTACGATGGCCAAGACACAGAAAATGACAGCGTACGATATGAAGTAGCAGGCCGCGTAAATATTACAAATACAGCTGTTGGATCTGACAACGATTTAGCGCGCATCGTTATTCGCTTGACTATTCAGATGGACACAGGCAGCGAGGCCGTGTACTATGTGAACCAAATTCTTACAAGCAACGAAAACCTTGGTCAAAATATTTGGCAATTTGTGACAGGTCAAGGCATTGGATACACAGAAACAACAGTAACTGAGGGAAATTGGAGCAGCTCAACTGGATACATGTTTTTTCATGACGCCGACAACAGCAGCTCAGTGTACTACTACGACCCATCACAGGACTCAGCTCGAACAATAGGGTACAATTTCTATATCAAACCGCCACCTACAGTTAAAACAGGACTCCAAGTGACGGTTGACACAATTGTAATTGATACTGACAATAATCTAAGCACAACTTTTGGCAATGCTTTGTCCGTAAATCACTTACAAATTCGGGTGACAAAGTTCGCCGTGGCAGACGAGCAACTTGAACTGTTGCAGGACTTTGATATCGTAGCCAGTGCTCCAGCAGGACGAACAAGTACACACCTAGGAACTACATTGATTGGACAGCTCGGTGCAAGCATGGGCCGCATTGATGTGCAGACCTCTATCACGCCATCAATTGTGACAGGCAGTACAACCAATTGGGTCAACCAGGCAAGCTCTTCAGCTCGCAGAATTAACACGCTATGCGTTGAGGAGGTTTTGGCTAACCATCAAAAATGGCTTGCACTAGAGAAAGGTACAATTGTTCTGAGAGGCACAAGCACGGCAACGCCAAAGCCATTCAACCGATATAAAGACACAGACACTGGCACATACTACACGCCACTATCGTACCAACTCAATGCCACAGATGCTAGCGTTGATGTGACTCTGCGCAAGACAAGCCGCAACGCTATCAGCATCACAACTAGTGACGAGAACACAACAAAGGGTCCAGATGTAAACGTGAACACAGACACGACGAACAACCCTGGCTCTTTACGTGACCCGACTACAGGATTTGCAGCCAAGGCCAACCTTGCCTTTGCCACTGACTTTTCTAGCATTATTGGAGCTGGTGAAGTCAAGGAGTATTACTACAGCATCAACAGCACAGGGATGGGAACGCGCCAGGACTATCAAGGCGAGGTGCCAACAGCAGGAACCAACATACAGCGCAGGATATACCGCAACAACGATGCGCTGCAAGACGGCACAGATTCAGGATGGTCAGCCATTGGATCAAGCGCACAGCCAAACGAAGGCTTGTCATTGGCTGGCACCATTGCATTGATACACGACTACGAAGCCAAGAACACAGGAGGCCGAGCTAGCTACATGATAACCTACAGCGAGGTAAGCACGGCACTATTGCTTGACACTTACACAGAGGCCACAGCTGCATACAGCTTGCGCAAGGTCCGCAATGACTTTGTTGGTGGTCCGATTGTGGTGCGAAGGTCGTCAGACAATGCTACTGTGAGCGTAGGTTTTGCGTCATCTGGCGAGCTAGACACGGCATCACTGTTGTCTTTTTGCGGTAGTGGTGACGGCTTTATTCAGACGTGGTATGACCAGGCTGGCAGCAATGACCTAATACAAAACAGCACAAGCGCACAACCGCAGATTGTGGCCAGCGGTTCAGTTGTCACAGTCAATGGCAAGCCAGCTGTAGACTTTAATGGTACAAGCCATTACATGGACAAAGCAAGCGTAACACTGAACCCGTCAAGCAACGCGGTGTTGACCTTTGCTGGTGTTTTCCAACTTGATACAGTTTCTAGTGGTCAGTACATCGCAGCGCAGTGGAATGGCACAACGTCAAATCAATGCTTTGCAATGCTTAACCTGTCAGCTGCAAGCCTTCGTTTTATGGCTCGCTTCCAAAACGGTTCTTTGTCTAGGGTGAACAGCGGGTCAGGCACAACTGCAGCCGATACACAATACATTGCTGTCGGTCAGTTCAAACAGAATCACAGCAAAGGTGTGTTGAATGACACAGACTACACAGATACAAATGTGAACAGCACTGTAAACCATGCCACTTCGACCTTTGCAATTGGCAGACGACCAGACACAGGTGCAAACTACACAAATGGCAAAGTGCAGGAGTTTTGCGTATGGTCGCAAGCAACAAACACACACGACCGCAATGCGTTGTCTGACGCTATTGATGGCCATTTTGGAACTTACTAATGGAATACATACTAGTCAACCCAGAGGGCTTCCTGAACAGCCTAGAACGTGCCAACGTCATCAGTCGCGAGCTGTACAATATCACCTTTCCTGTATTCCAACAGTCACAAGATGAGGCAGACAACAACTTGTTTCCCTGGATAACACACCCAGACGATTCGAATGAAGCTGCATTGGTTGTGGATAGCACGTACATTATCAAAGTGCATCCATCTTGTACATTGGAGAAGCTTGTAAGTGTGTTCCCAGAGCTGGACCCAGATGAACGCTTCCAGTTGTCTAGTGCCATTCACCAATTGGGCATGTTTCCATTTGGATTGATACTGCCAGACACCGTGACCATACGAGATGAACAGTACATGATTGACAACGGTTGGTTTGAAGCGGAAGAGATATGACACAGATCAAGGCACACGTCCAGAACATGTTAAACGTGTCGTATGTGGGTGCAGTGTGGGTCGATGTGGTCAACGATGCAGTTGCAGTGGTGGCAGGCGTGACACTGATATGGTGGAATGTAGAGCGGGCAATGCAAGCAAGGGAAGAGCGCAAGAAATGAGGTGGTTCAATTACGAAGAGTTTGACAGTCCTGATCAGCCAGGCAGTGGCCATATGATGTGTGACAGCTTTCTTGAGATGATTGACGAAGCCCGTACTCTTGCAGGCATACCCTTTGCCGTGACAAGTGGATACAGGACGGAGGCACACCAAGCAACGCTCAAGCGACAAGGCTACAAGACAAGCCCAAACAGCGCTCACCTAGTTGGCAGGGCTGCAGACATAGCAGCAACAACCTCACACCAACGCTTTTGTATTGTTAGTGCAGCTCTTGAAGCTGGCTTTACACGCATAGGCATAGGCTCTACCTTCATACACCTAGACAACTGCCATGAGCAAGACGGAAAGACGCCAGAACTTATCTGGACCTATTGACATTCTCAAGGTGCTGGAGCGCTTTGACTTTACTAGCGCATTCAAAGACAAGGGTGATCTACGAAGGTGGTCAGCAAAGCGCACCGTTGGTGGTCTCATAGCCGCAACAGCATGTCACGACATCTATGCCCATGGCATGAGCTGGCCAGGTGTTGCATTGTGTGCGATTTCTGTCCTACCTTTGGTGACAAGTTTGATTAAAGGATAGTCATCCAACAGTGATTTGTTTTGAAAGGGTGTGGCCAAACGTGGTCCACCCTTTTTTGATGCGTCAACATTTGGTTGTGGATAACCTTGTATGACAAATGGCGACAGATGGCACCACAAGCATGTACGTTTGTGACATGTCAAACACACTACCAAATGGCGTCAGCCATACCGCTATGCCTGCCAATCCAATCACTGACTACAACAAGTGGATTGAGCACATTGTAAATCGTCCAACGGCACCCTTGCGCATGTACAGGTGGGAAAAGCTGCGCAAGTGATGTACAAGGACTACATGGACCACGGAGAGATGCGCTGGAAGTCTGGTGGAAACTTCACCGAAGGCACATACAAGCTGCTCCCAGACAACGGAGCATCGTTCGACCGAGAGCGCATGAAAAATAGCGGCTTTACTATGTACCAGGACTTTCAACGTGCATCGCGCAAAGACCTTACACGCTGGTGGTTCCGTGACGACAAAACTTACAACGCACGACTTGAGCAAATCATAAAAATGGGCTTCACCGTGCTAGGACCAACACAAACAATATGAATGCTTACATGGAAAAATATCCCGCCCGTATAAACGTCAGAATGACTGACGACGACCTGCAAGAACTACAACGGTTCTCGCACCTGTTCCAAGTCAGTACAGCTGGCGTGGTACGCATTGCCCTTAAAGCCCTATTCGACAACCCAAAACGCATCATTGATGAGCTTCATTCCTGAAAAATTTAACACTTCGGGCGCAGATGGCGCCTACTTTAAGCCTGCCAAAGGCAAGCAAAACCGAGTGCGCATCTTGTGCAATGAGCCTCTGTTGGGCTTTGTGCAATGGACCAACGACAAGCGACCAGCACGATGGGCCTTGGACATGAGAGCGCCAGACTTTGATTTTCAAAATGACACCAAGCCGCGCAAATTTATTGCCGTTACAGTATGGAACTACGAAGCGGAGCGCATCCAAGTGTGGGAAATCACACAACGCACATTGCAAGATACCTTGAGCGCCTTGGGCAAAGACGAGGACTTTGGACATCCAATGAACTACGACCTTAAAATCAGCCGCAAGGGTGATGGCCTAGAAACGTCGTACAGCATGGTGCCAATTCCCTGCGACATGTCAGAGGAAGTCAAGACGGCACGCCTGGCAGACGTAAACCTTGAAGCATTGCTAACCAGTGGAGACCCATTTGCATGAAGACGCGCAAGGTTTACGGCATCTACATGACAGATGACGACATCAACAATGTGCGTGTAGCCTTCGGCTTTATAAAAAATGCCTTCGTGACGCATCTGCGACACACTGCCGATCATGACAGTGTAATGAGCGTCATGGGTACGCTTGGACACATAGTTGAGGAGTTGGACATGCAAGTGGAGCTGAACGAACACGACAAGATAGCCGAGCAAATAGACAAACTACTTAAAGAGGTACAAGATGACCATTGACGAAATCTGCGAGTTCCTAGAACTGCCTGTATCAGCCAAAAAGCGCATTTTTCGCGCCTACAATGTTGCACGCACCGAAACGGAGGTGGAACACTATTTGGAGCGATACAAGATGCTCGCATTAATTGAAGACGACGAAGACTGGAACGAGCGCGAAGCCAACCAGACAATCCACGAGATGGTAGAAGCACAAGAGATGTTTTGGCAACAAGACTACAATGGCGGAACGAGCTTTTAAAGGAATTTGGATACCCATCGAGATATGGGAGGAATACCACTTGACTGCTGTAGAGCGTGTGATGTGGGCTGAAATCAACTCTTTTACTGGTCGTGGGAGTAGCTACTACAAAACGAACCAACAGGCCGCAGAAGAGCTTGGAATATGCGTGCGCAGCGTGTCACGTGTTATTAAACGCTTGGAAGAATTGGGCGTTATTGAAGTAGGCAAAAAAGGCGTAAGAAGGTTCATGAAAAGCACTGGCCAATTTCCAAACCTAGACACCATGTCTATAGACACCATGTCCACCACCCTAGACACCATGTCCAGGAAGGGTAGACATCATGTCCAGGAAGGGTGGACACCATGTCCACCTATAAAGAGTAATAAGAAAGAAAAGAAGAATACAAAGAAAACACAGGAGGTGTTGTCTGTTCCTTTCAATAATGTGGACGACTTCGCACAAACATGGAAGGTCTGGAAAGAGGAACGCAACCTCTTTAAAAAAGGCTCGTACTCACATCGAGCGCAGCAACAAGGCATCAACAAACTGAATCAGCTCTCAGCTGGTGACTGGATCAAGGCAAAACAAATCATCAATCAATCTATCGAATATGGCTGGCAAGGATTTTTCCCAATTAGAGAACACAAGAACGGCCAACGGCCTAACCTTGACGCAAAACAAGCACTTGACTGGGCTAATAAAAGAACCACGTGAAGTGATGGCAAAGCACACAGTGGAAACAGCATTCTACAGTGGTCTACCTATACAAAAAGCATTGAAGGCGCAAGAGCCAGAGGTACGCTTGTTGTTGTTGTCAGAATTAGAGCGCCTGATTCGTCAGGTTGGAGCAACTCGCACCTTTCAAGACCAGACAGATATACAAAATGCCATTGAGGACATCATTGAGGTGTTTCCGTCGCTTAAACTTGAGGAGATATTGATGGCATTTAAGCACATACGTCAAGGCCGTTACAAGCTGTACAGCACCTTCACCACGATGACACTCATCGAGTGCGTTAGGAAGTACGAGATGGAGATCACCGTACCGCAAAGAGAGAAGCAACACCAGTTGCGCAAGGACGAAGCTTTGACAGCTGCAGTCGACTGGTCTAGGCTGTCACGTGAGTTGTTGGCAGATGGCAAGATAAAAGCGCCACGGAAGACGCTCGATAGGTATATTCCACTACCTACCAACCTAGAAACATATGAAGAAGTCGAAAACTGGCGCCAGGTCCACTTGCCGCAAACGACGAAAGAGAGCCAAGAGTCCACTACTGCAGATGAAGGCACGGATAGACCGTCTGATCAGTCAGTACATACGAGCTAAGAACATTGAAGAGGACGGACTAATCCAATGCGCCACATGCGAGACCAGAGACACATACAAAAACATGCAATGCGGGCACTTCATGTCCAGGCGTTACATGAATACACGATGGGCATACAACAACATGCTGCCACAATGCAAGGCATGCAACATGTTCAACCAAGGCAGACAGTGGCTGATGGGTCGAGAGATAGACAAACGCTTTGGCAAGGGTACAGCTCAACGCATGCACATAGAGAGCAGACAAACCAAGCGCTGGACATTGCGCGAACTCAACGCTTTGTGCAATGAAATTGAGCGCAAGGTTGAGAAATATAATCCAAGGGACTAACAATCACTATATACTAATCATCGGCATGATGCGCGAACATCTAACAACAACACCTGACTTGATAGACAAACGAGCAAAGCAATATTGCAAGCTCATGAACCTAGATTTTGAAGAGATTTATGGACGCACACGAAGGCGTCAGTACGTGCAGCTGCGTGCAGTCATGATGTACGTCATGAGGACTGAACTGAACATGACATACACTGACTTAGGCAGACGCTTTAAGCGTGACCACGCGACAGCCATCTACCATTGCAATGAAGTAGCGGCAGAGATTGAAACCTACCGCGATACTAGGAGAGTCTACAATGTACTACTACATGGCATTCAAATCATCGAACAAGAACAGACGGAATCCTTGGCATACGAAGACAGCCGTGGCGTTCGGGCAAAGACAACAAGACCCACGATACAATAGCAGACAATGGCGCAAGTTCAGACTGACTTACCTAGCACACCATCCTGTGTGTGTCAAGTGCGAGATGGGCGCCACAGTCGTGGACCACATCACACCAGTACGCATGGGAGGAGACTTCTGGCGCGGGCCATTCCAGGCTATGTGCAAGAGCTGTCACATGAGGAAGAGTGCGAAGGAGCGTCATGGTACGATGGATCAGTGAACTGGACGTGGCACGACTACTACGATTCACTTGTGTACATCAGCTACGAAACCAAGGGGGTAGCCCATTGCAAAAATGATATGATAACGCCTGTACAT
>Ga0209535_1001498_pt1 | contig 15858 bp, 24 predicted proteins | sample LinPmetageLP28_FD_184041 | JGI IMG/M metagenome (GOLD analysis project Ga0209535, IMG submission 184041) | Marine viral communities from the Pacific Ocean - LP-28 (SPAdes) (version 2) | ecosystem: Environmental > Aquatic > Marine > Oceanic | place: Pacific Ocean | collected 2009-08-22 | reverse complement strand
CCCGGAAGGGATTACATAAGCCACCCGTAATAATTGGTGGAGGTGGTCGGTACTGCCCCGACGTCCGAAATGTTTATTTCGCCGTGATCAACATTTACAAATATAATTATACCTTAAGGTTGACGATCTGTCAACTCTGTGCTAAATTACATTATATGTCAAAAAATAGAATATTTAAAATCACAGACGGAACAGAGACCAAAGATGTTGAGGCAATGTCTTACAAGAAGGCAGTGAGATCATTTCAGGGCAGTTCTAAAGCGAAGATGATAACTATCGAGTGGACGACAAAGAGAGGTGAACTTTTTGTCAAAGATCAACTGATACCATTAGGTAGAAAGAAAAAATTAAGATAGTATAAGCAAAGGCCAGAAGTCGAGTGAGAACAAGTAAGAATCCGTTAGTGAAAATATTAGCCAAACTTAGAATGGCCTATGCGGACTTCCGAGGACATCACGGCAAGCCTTGGGACTACGAGCCAGGTGACTACTACATGGGCAGTCACAAAGGTCACAGAAAACACGAGAAGAGACACAAGATCAAATGAGCAAGACGATGTGGGCGATATTCGTTGTTTACACATCAATTTTCATTTACGGTTGCATCACTTTAATATAAATGGGTAAAATAACAAACAGATTTTGGGTGGTCGAAGGCACACACACAGATCCCAACGACAAGAGCACAATGGATCACAAGACAGAGACAAAGCATGGTCCTTTCGAAGACGAGACACAAGCCACAGGCATGGCAAAAAGACTTATACAGCAGAATATAGACGACTTCTACCACAGAGCCTGGGTCATAACAAAGCACTAGCAATTACAACAAAGATAAGTTATTATATAGTATGAAACTATCAATAACCAGCGATCAACCTTTACAAAGATATCGTCTAACTGATTTGCAAGGCACTAGTCATCGTTTCAGCCTTGACGAAGAGTTTGATTTGCCACATGGATGGTATGAATTACAAATTGATTATGTTGATACTAAGATAGAAATTAAAGACATTGAGATCAATGGCTCGAGCATTAGACATCTTATATACACAGGTTTTTACACAGATGGAAATGGCCATATACATCAACCCGCCTGTTCCGTGTGGGACAAAGGTGGAGTATTCAAAATATGGCTACACACCAAACTTGGTGTTATGTTCCAGACCATGATGGAAGCGATCAAAAATGGAGATTTTGGAAGCGATCTTTTCAAAGATTACACCCTTACAGTTGACCGACCCCACATCACAAAAGATTTTTGGCCCACTCACATTAAAAGTTTCTTTGAAAACGCTTACGGCCCACAATGGTGGCCTTTGAGGCATGCCAGCACACCGTGGAGGAGGTGTGATGTTGGAACCATAGACGTTGATCAACTGCTTCACGATTTAGAAAATTTTTGTGTGCATCGTCACACAAAAAAAAATGGCTACGAAATCATTAAACATAAAGATGGGGCAAGTGATCTGCCGTTCATTGAGATAGCAGATATAGGCAGTGAATCCGTAAGGAACTTAGTTGAATCAATAGGATTCAAGAGGCTAATTGACATCAGTGTGCAGACGTTGGCACCGGGAGCCTTCATAGACATACACAGAGATGATCATTACAAAAGAAAGGCATATCCTTACATGAAAGGTTGTAAGAAATTTTATTGGACGTGTAAAAATGCCGAAGGCGTACACTTCAAGTTAGGAAGGAGTGGCTGTCTGCCACACAACGAACCATTGCTAATAAACACTATAGAACAACCACATGCTGTGATCAATGAAGGATTAAAAACTAAAACTACAATCATTGCCTATGGAGAGCTAATAGATTAGTGATACTATTTTTGATACCTAGCACATCTTAAATATTAGTGTGAAGAGACCAAAGACCAAGACCGCCTATTGGTCCAAGATCCGTAAGAAGGCTCCCAAGGTGCCTGACATCACTTGCCCTGCGATTGATTCAGTATTGAACAAGTTGGAGAAGCAGGTGGATCGAGCTCTAACCTTGAAACAATTCAAAACAATAGAACGCAAGTTGGAGAAACTGCGTATAGCCAATGAGAAACTGCGAGAGTCTGGCATCTACTGGCACGATGCCTGCAGAGACACAGTGAGGGACCTGCTTGGCAAGAAGAAAATGAGATAATTACAGTATATGTGGAAAGTTCTAGTAGTGATATGTACATTGGGTAACCCCTGCGTTGTGTTTGAGGAAGATCCTGTCAAGTTCTATGCGACAGAGGATAAATGCGTTGAACGGGCAGAACAGAAAGCCAGGGATATGGTGGGAACATTCAAAACATTTGGATATTACATAGACAGTGAGGCACATTCATGCCTGTATGTTGACACAACAAAGTCAACGTAGGTTGACTAAATCAAAAGATCTGCTATAATAAAGAGGTAATTTAGGGTTTATCCTATTGTAGGAATTCTGCCCTCGATTGCACTCATTAACTATAGGAGATCATATGAGCAAAGTAAAAATGCTTCTAGACGTAGTAAACGAAGTCAAGAAAGAAGCACCAGAAGATGTTCCAAACTGGAACAGCAAGTTGGCAGAAGCCAAAGTAAATCTACAGAATCAAATAGCAAAAGGCAGACTGTTGCCTAGGGGTGTTGAAGATCATCCATTGAAACACTTCGCATTCAATTATTCAGTGCAGAGAGACGTGAGGGCAGGACATGTCATGAACATCATGAAGAAGTTCGACCCCAGGGTATGTTGTCCTGTGTCGGCTGTGAAACGTTCAGACGGAGAAACACTGTACATATTCGATGGACAACACAGAGCGGTGGCATTGGCATTACTTGGTTGGACCAAGATACCAGTGACCATAGTTGAAACAGATGAGCCGGCCTTTGATGCAGAAGCATTCGAGATTGTTAACGACTCAGGCATATTACGTGCAGGAACAGAAGAGATACACAGATGCCTACTACACAGATACAAGATGGGTGAAACAGAAACAGAAAGAGTGGTCACTGCTCACAGGGTACAAGAGATATTCGACCACTGCGAAATAGATCTAGAACCCAAACGTGTTAGGAAGAGCTCAGGCAAGTGTGGACCTAACAAACATTACTTCTCACATTTTGATTACGCATACAAAGGTATAAAGATGGCCGGAGAAGAAGGACTACTACAAGCATTACAGGCCCTAAGGACTGTGTATGGCGATGAAGATGGTGGAGAGATCAACCAGGGTCTATTCATAGGACTCATGAAGCAGTACCAGATGGGTGCAGAGGCAAAACGACTGGGTAGACTGCCACAGGAGTGGATGTGGGATATGCTTGATGCAATGAAAAAAGTTTGCTCAAGTGCAACACTGATTCACACCGCCACAAAGAAGCAATGGCAACACGCAAATGGTGTTGGTTGGGACGCACCAGTGGCAATGGGCCATATGCTCAGAGAAGTCTACTTGTTAGAAGATGGGACATTCGAACCAAGTTATATGCAGAATGTTACATTGAAACTAGAAGATGGTGATATTGCGCCAGACTCAGAGGCACAAACGGCTTTCAACAAGTATGTCAAGTAAGTTAAGTTATTACATCTGTCTTGTCACTAAAAATGGCAAGACAGAAGAATACGGATATGGACTTCCATACAAGGATGTGATAAAGGCCGTTGAAGAACATTACAAGAATGGTGCAGACGCAGTTGAGATGGAAATGATAACAGAGGAGCAGTTCAATGATCGACTTCCAAAGCCTTACTAACCTACCCGAGATAAACTTCAAGAGCAAGGGTAGACCAGAACTTACTGAGTTGGCAGAATACATTGACAGTATGAAAGCAGACTTGTTCAATGATAAATGGAGCCAAGCCACAAAGAAACACATAAAGACATCATTGGTAATGTACATACGCTCGATGCAGAAGCAGTTGGCACCCATGGGGTATCACTACAAAGCACAGGACATCATTGGAAAACAACATTTAGAGCACGTGATTCCACAGAACAAAATTGTAAGTGCATATCTAAACGACAAGATACCTGCACAACTTGTCCTGCAGATGCCATTGTGCCTGATAGACGACACTGACAAACACATATTGGAAGGTGACTGGCAACAGGCAGGTAACTGGGAGTTTCCTTTCCGTAGATACAAGTTGGCAGGATACAGTAAAGTGATCAAAGATGTGCGTGGCAATACAGTCGATCTGGGCACATACACCATACAAGATCACTTCAAGATGTTGGGTGTGGTTGACTTCTAACAAAAATTCTGTATAATTAAAACAGCAAATCACCAGAGAGGGTCAATACCAGTTCTCATTTGCAAATCTAATTAGAGACGCTCTACGTCGATGATGGATATAATAGCCAATAAGACGGCGAGGCTGGAGTTGAACCTTCTTGGTGTATGCTAAAATATTATGCCAAGCGAGAAAACTAAAAAATTACTGGAGGGACTGGGCAAGATCACAGATTCTGCACCCAGCAAGTTCGAACAACAGAAGTTCCATTCATACACTAATAGATATTATCCAAACACGTTGAATCCACTTCCGGCATCTTACGACAAGGCCAAGAGGAAAAAGGATGAGGATGGAGACGAGCACATCATGATAGACAGGGTGTATGGTTCGTTGTATGATGACCACTTGCTACAGAAAGATGGTTCTATATACGCAGGAAAATTATACAAGAAGAGACGACTGATAACACGTAAAGATCCAATGACCAATGACAAGAGCAACTTCTATAGTCCTTGTGTCAGTACTGCGGATGGCAGATGGTTCGACAACTGTGGATTTCCCATAGAGGCACCCACCAAACTGGAACCAGAGAAACAACCAGATCCAGAGGAACTAGAACTAGAGAAACAGCGAAAACTCACACACGCCAAGAACAGAGAAGCGGCCATACTGGCAAATCTTAAATAGTATTATGCTGAAACAAGAATACAAAAAACTGCTAGATAACAAGCCATGGCAGGAAATGGAAGATCATTTTGACAGTCTACCAGTTACAAATATTAAACCAATCACGCAGTTAGATATCAACACCGATCAGTGGATTCAGTTTACAATAGATAATTTTGATCTAGCACAGCAGAATTGGGAATGTCCAAAACCACATTTCACTGAGTCTGCCAATAAATGGGCAAGGATAAACAACGAAATGGGCAGGAACGAACACAACACATTTGAATTGAATTACGGAATCAACGGTGATTCAAATGAAAAACTTAAAGAACTTTTAGGCAGTGATAACATAATGAAGTTGAACGCTGAGCCTAACACGGTATTAGTGAGACTACTAGTCAAGATGCCTGGCCACGGTGTAGCATGGCACTACGATAGCAATCGTAGATACATGAATCTATTTCCTCACGTTGACTCTAGCAAACTCAAAAGATTATGGTTTTCAATACAAGATTGGCAAGATGGCCACGCTTTCCAAATATCAAAAACAGTTTTGTCAAACTGGAAGAAAGGTGAAGTTTATCAAATACCATTTGGCGTTGGACACGCATCAGGAAATTTTGGATACACACCTCAATACACAGTATCATTTACAGCGGTTATCAAAGATTAAAGAAATAAATAACAATGTAGCGCCACCACCTAGGTGACGTCGGCAAAAAAAAACGACCTCTATGCTTGAATGCGTAGGCCGTGCCGTGTGCGATTATATCGCTAACTCTAATCATTAGTATAGTGCAGGACTGAACAATATATTGACTCCTATTGTTATTCTGTGCTATACTTTAACTTAGGAGATCTTAGGACAATGCAAAGAAAACTAAAACCAAGCGAAGTGATGTCCAATTACAAGGACATACCAGCAGACCCAAAAATATATGTAGAAACTAGCCTAATGGCCAAGCAACCCGAAGTAACACTATGGGACTTTATAGAGAACAGGCCAGACAAGGAATATGAAAAATGGGCCAAGGACATAGGTTCAAATCTCACAACAGAGTATGAAGCCAAGCCAATGTCTCAATTGGACATAAATGAACAAGATTTTATCGACTTCATGATGAACAACAAAGAAACAGTTCAAAAGAAGTATTATGAGAAGAGACCATACCATAACGGAATTAGTGAGCTCACGATGAACCTTCCCATGAAGTGTGGGTATAACGCAAGGAACACAATAGAATACAACTGGGGTCTCTATGGAGACAGCAATGAAAGGATCAAAGAGTTGCTAGGAACAAGGAAGGTTTGGGAAGACAAGATTGGCATAGACTACGACACGGCCTTGATAAGATTATTGGCGTACCTACCAGGACAGATACTGCCATGGCATCATGACAACCTCGGCAACTGGTGTAGGAACAACAAGAACCTCAACCCTGACATAGATGCTCAGATGTGTGACCTAGGTCCTATCAGGAGATACCTGGTCATGATTACAGACTGGCACTGGGGACACGTTCTTCAATTCCAGAATAGTTATTTCCCAAGATGGAAGAAAGGTGAGGTGTACGATCTACCGATACCGCAACCTCATTGTTCCGCCAACATGGGCATGAGATTGAAACTGACTTGTAGCATCAGTGGAGCATCGACAAATGAAATTAGGAAATAAAATATCTGAAAAACGGCTAGAACCCAAACATGCGGTTCCTTCTGAGATATTAGAACAGTATCCATGGCACTGGGATCCGATGAAGAAAGATCATGATGACGCTTCGTGCTATATGCACACGATCAAAGATTTTGATTGGAAAGCACTAGGTGACTGGGCAATAAAGAAATGCAATGAACACCTGACACCACAGAAGTATTGGTGGTATGATGATGAGAAAGACGCAGTGATGCACGCCAATGACAATGTGAACAGTATGCCAATCAAAGCACAGGCACTGTTGGCATTGAAGGGCAACACCCACAACAGACACAACAGTCAGTATTTCAAGATTGCTAACGAGGAGTTTGGTGATTACTACGAACCATTGAAGAATATGTTTCCAAACTTGAAAGAAGACAAGATGGGCGTGAGCCTTTTTGTGCAACCTCCTGGACACACAATATGGAGTCACACAGATACCTACAGCAGTTTTATCAGACGAACAGGGGAAGCAAAAGCAGATTACACGGTATTAAGAAGATACATGGCGTTTGTGCGTGATTGGGATTTTGGACATTTCTTCCACTATGGCAATCACTGTTTCAATCAATGGCGGGCAGGTGACCTTTGGGACCTGAAGCCAGGCATATATCACGGAAGTGCCAATGCCGGAATAAATCCAAAGATAACAATACACTGGAGCGGAGAACTAAAATGATCAAACGGATTATCAGATGGTGGATGAAACCATTAGACTGCAAAAAATCTAACAGGGATATCTCGATCTTCTTAAGGTAATGTTGGACAATCAATATTTCAAGAAATACCTTGCTGATAGAGACGTGGATCTAGGTAAGCATCTAGCAGTGGAGAAGCACTGCACACTGGAGATAGATCCCAACGAATTTGAAGCATTCGCAAACACACACAGAGACGAGGCCACTATCAAATCGTGGCATCCAAGACCCTTCCTAAGTGACATGGGTAACGAACAGGCCATCAATGCCAATTGGATAGGTTACAACAAACACAACACTTCCGAATCAAATTGGGGGCTCGAAGACAAGCACAATCAAATGCTAAGAGAGATGGTAGGTAGGCATAACTTCGAAGCACTGAATTTAGATTATGAAAAAGTACTTGTAAGACTACTAGAGTACATGCCAGGGCACAGTTTGCCATTACATAGCGACGGACTAGAAGGTTTCAAAAAACTCTACGGGGAAGCACAGCCTACAAGATTCTTTGTAGCAGTCAGTGATTGGGACTGGGGACATGTGCTACAAGTTCATGATAATGTGATAGCCAATTGGTCTCCCGGAGATGCATACCTCATACCACCAAATGTTTTCCATGCCAGTGCTAATTTTGGAATAGCACCTAAGTACACACTAACAATAACAGGAACCATTACATGATTTCAAACGTAGCGGGCGATAGAGTTTTCAGACAGATAAATGAAAGACTGACAGAGGCATACGAGCACATACATACAACAGGCAACTGGATAGATGATAGATACACAAATTCTGCTGAACAAAAATTAAAATTCATCACAAGAAGACGCCATGCTAAACTTGTGACCACAGGCACGTCCGCGATACAGATTGCCCTCATGGCATGGAATCTTGTTGACAAAAAAATAGCCTGCACGAACTACAGTTATGTCGCGAGTGCCAACCAGGCGGCCTTCTTGAATAATGTTGATTTTTTTGATGTAGATGACAACGCACTCATAGACATCGGTGACAAATTTACCCATGATGCAGTAATACCTGTGTCTCTTTATGGAAACACAATAGATTACGACAATCTCAAAACAAGCGATAAAACCAAAGTTATAGTTGATTGTGCCCAGAGCCTTGGTGCAAAATACAAAGGCACACCCGATGGTAGTTTCGGAGACGTCGCAATTTTCAGTTTTGCAAGGAACAAACCAGTGCCTACCGCAGGCACTCACGGTGCATTGGTTTGGGATGATGACACGATGTCTGACAAGATAAAGGCTGTGTCAACAAATGGTAAGTTGGGGCGTAACGCACCTATCAGTTCGATGGGTATAAACGGTACACCTTTTGAAATTCAAGCGGCATGGATAGACATCGGTCTGGACCACATAGGCGAGTGGCAGGAAAAAAGGAAGCAGATACACAATTATTATAAGGAAGCATTCAAAAACTTGCCTGTTGAAATAGTAGAGGCACCTTCCTACTGTGAATCAAATTATCATAAATTTGCCATGAGAACACATGACAGAGACGGCTTACACAAACACCTGCAAGAAAAAGACATACAAGCACTACAACATTACACAGATAATTTTGCAAAATATTTTGGCTCGCACAAAGCATTTCCAAAAACAGATCTTTTTTGTAAATCTATCTTAACACTTCCTAATCATGCATGGATGACTGATAGCGAAGTAGAGACTGTTGCCAGTAGTGTTAAGGTATTTTACTAATGAAAAAGATAGCGGTGATAGGAGCGACGGGCAAACTTGGCAAAGAGTTAATGAAACATCCTCACACTGTTTCTGTGCCTTGGATGTTTGAGAACCAGCAAGAAACAATTTCTAAATGGTTTGAAGACCATCCTGAAATTGACACAGTATGGCATGTAGCCAGAACCTGTAGGAAAGTGGGCAAACGCAGGGATCATGAAACGTTTGTAACAGAGCTAACAGGAATGATAAATCTATTGCAAACACGGGCAAGAGAATGCAGATTTGTGTACGCTTCTAGCAAGATACTCTATGGGTTTGGCGGCCTTAGTCACAACAAAGAAGAAATTCTTCCAGTAGATAAAGTGGCCAAACATTTTATGGATGACAAAGTTGGAGTGTTCAACTGCCCGGAATGGCAAGACACTAGACGGATCAATGTCAGCGATCTGGATAATGAACGAACCATATATGCCAACACCAAACTGGCCAACGAAACTATGATTATGAGATGGTGCACGAATTTTAAAATAATTAGGATATGGGATATAGCCTAGGTAAATATCCATAGGAGTCAAAAAAACCTTAAGGAGACAAACTATGTACAAGTTTGAAACTACGACCAACAAAGATGGTGAGATTGAAAACGTAATCAATCATCAACCAGAGGGATATAATCCTTCAACAGGTATCTATGCTTCATCATACATTTTCCAGGGAGACTGGAAAGATGAGCTGAAGGCTCTAAACTTCACAAGAAGAGGTGATAACTTCAAAGAAGTATCAAAGATTGACGCTATGAAAGGACAAGATAGCCAATACCTTTACAACTCTTTTAGAAGTGCAGACGGTAAGGATACCACACACGACCAACTACAAGACTTCTGGAAAGAAGAAAATCCAGCAGACTACAAAGACACTAACTCTAAACTTTCTTCACCACAACTGGCCGCTATATGCGATTGGTTCCAGTGTGAGAAAACTAGAATTAGAATCTTCCAACAACAACCAGGTGCCTACATGCAGATGCACACAGACTTTGACAATCAACGTGGAAATGAGCACGGCGAGACTCTAAGGATCTTCGTGCAACTGACTGATCAACCGGGTGGTGCTTGGTACAGATTTAAAACTGCTGATTCAGAAGTAAGTATAAATCTACAAAAAGGACAGTTCTTGATTTTCAATCCAGATCACACTGGACACCAAACTCAGAACTTGACCGAAGTGCCAAGAAATGCTTTTATGCTTGTTGTTAAAAGGAACACATGGTTAGATTCTTTACCTAAGAACGAAACTATGACTTTCATCGACACAAAAGAACTAGCAACACAGAAAAAAGCGGTTTAAGGCTTTACTTAATCGTAGCGGTATGTTAAAATATCGCTACGACATATGAAATACTTCTTTGATCAACATTACCAATGTGGCACGAAAAAATTTTATAACATATTCCAAGCATTCAACGAACAGCAAAGAACAAATCATTTTCCAGAATACATTATCGATAAAGAACTTGTAGAGAACATTAAAAACTTTAAAAGGCCCCGAAATCTATCTGTGCAGTATATACGATCTATCATGGTCAATAGGCTGAAACAGATACGCAAAAGTACTAAAACACTTAAACTTTTGTACACCGGTGGAACCGATTCATTTACCATGTTGAAACTTTGCGTTGACAACGATATCTTTGTGGATGAGATAGCCACCCACATGGCCTCCATAACGCAGGATACTAGAACCAACATCGAGTATCTGCCGGGATTACGATATGCAAAAAAACATGTCAATCAAAGTATTGGAAAAATAACAATAATTAATCCAACCATAAAGGACATGAGTGATAAACTACAAAATGCTGATTGGTTTTTAGATCACAGATGGTTGGCAGGAGCCCATTTGCATCGTAGATCTTACAGCCTACCAATCATAATAAACGAAAATCTCAATTTGGATGATGACACAATCGTGCTTACTGGATTCGAAAAACCTAGATTCCTAGTGCAGAAAGGAAAAGTATACTGGACGCATGACGACTCCGGACTGGCCGAGATGTCTGGAATATCGAACACAGTTCCCTTCTTCCTTGATAAAAACAATCCCGAATTAGTAGTGGCAATGTCCTTCGCATGTCTAGACTCTTTTGACAGGAGTGCATTTACAGGTGACCAGTATCTGCATTTTAACGGGATCAAAGACAAAGGGCTGAAACAAAAAATAATGAAAAACATGGGACTTTATTCTACTGGCAAACATTACATAGATTTCCATATGCTAGGCAAAGCACTTCATGATCAAAATAGCAAGACCAAGAGGTTCGTAAAGGAATTATTACGTTCAGATAGTCCAGAACTGTTTGATAAATTATCAGGCGTCGATGATAGGGTCTACAGTCTATATAAAAATTTGCCCCATGCAGTTGAAAAAGTTGGAGATTTTGTTAAGGCTGTTGGCAGATATGGTCAAAAAATTCCCATTTTACAGGACAAATTCGCCAGTTGACGGTTATACCATTACCATGTATAATAGTGGTAACAAAGGAGAGAAAGACAATGTATAAATGTTCAGCAAAAGCAAGTTTGGTAGTAGATCAGATTAGATCTAGATGCCAAGAAGACACACAGACAAACAACAAGTGGAGAGGTAGATCAGGAAACTACATGTACATCATGGGCAGAGAGAATGCCGATGGTAAGGCAACAGGCGTGGTACACAAGATCGCAGATGACGGATCTCACAAGTTGTGTGGATCATTCAAGATAATGAGTGATGGTAACATAACAAGGTTCACTGGTCTAAGTAAAGCAGACTGGAACAATGCTATGAGAAATGCAGAAGCCGAGTACAAAGCGAAGTACGAAGCGGAAACAACAGAACCAGCAACAGAACAAAAGGTTGCAGTATAAATTGACGATGCAGACGACGTGGGCTCGAGTTCCCCTAGTGCTAGAGATAAGCCATATTTTAAAAAATCTCGGCCCACACGCATCTTAGATTATGTTAAAAAAATATCTTAAAAGATTTATATACTTCTGTGTAGCGGTTGCATTCGTGATCGCAGGTGCCTGGATTGCCGGCACATTCAACCCAAACGAGTACACGGTGCAAAAGATTGAAGACGAATTCCACAAGAAGGAAATGCGGATAATAGAAGAACTTGGTCTGAAAGAACCAGAGTTTCAGTTCTCGGACAAAGTTTCCTTTATTAATGCAACATCCACTTGTGTGTCATATCTAAATTGGACCACAGACAAAGACAAGAGGGTGCCCATCAGCATCATAATTGCAATGGCGGGCATAGAGAGTGCGTGGGGCACCAGTAGATTTGCCACGGAAGGTAATGCACTGTTTGGTGTGAGGACCTGGGATCTAGATAACACTCCGCACATGAAAGCACTGGGGAATCCAGATGCCAATTGGGGAGTCAAGAAGTACACGTCAAAATGTGATTCTATCAAGGACATGATAAGGATCTTGAACACACATCCTGCCTATGAAAGATTCAGGGTTGAGAGGCAACAACAACTGGAAACAGGTACTTGGAACTACCGAGCACTGCTGTCAGGCATGACCGCTTGGAGCACCAACCCAGATTACCAAGAAATAATACTACAAACCATAGTTGACAATAAATTACCTTAACAGTATAATAAACTATGGGATTCATACAAATGAAACTGCCTAAAAGAATCAAGCACAAGATCGAGAACTCTCGAAGGAACAGACAGGCACAGGCCAATCACGAGGAGTGGTTAGCGTCGCAGGGTCTCGACACATACACGTTGAAGAAGAACACAAGGAAATTCACAGGATACGACATACCTGAATACGATCCTGACCCGAACCAACCCCAGTGCGGTGACAAGATACCCGTCAACGGTGGTAACAAGAGAGAAGAGATGAAGTACTCCGGAGAACGTAAGTTGTTGGGCATAGGCATGATGCACAAGAGCAATCTTGTTCCTGTGTGGGACGAAGAAGGTGCAAAAGAGATCACTGCCATGAAAGGCAACAAATAATGAAAATCAGATATTATCAAAAGATCGACGGATGGCGATGGTCAGGTTTCATGCTTGCCATGGTCAGTGCATTCACACTGAGTGGAGGTAATCCTGACGTACAATGGTTAGGTTGGGCAGTCGCATTGGCATCTTGTAGCATATGGATATGGATGGGCATTAAGGACAAGGACACACCAAGAGCATTGATGGAACTTATGTACCTGCTACTGGCAGTCAGAGGTGTGTACAATTGGATATCATAACAAAAAACCTAACAAAGTCAACACTTATAGCAAGATCAACTCTGGTTGACGCATTTGGAAAATGTGCTATAATTGTTGTATGATTAGACTAATAATACTATTTGCAATCTTCCTAGCGGTGTATCCGATGATAGGTGATGGATGGGCACAGTTCAGCAATGACTTTAATGTTGCTGGTGTATCCAACTGGGTATCAGAGCAGATTGCAAACTTTAAACAATAAGGAAACAAATGAAAAACATAAGCAAATTATTTCTTATACTTTTCGCAGGTTTACTTGTCGCACAGTGTTCTACATATACGTTGAAATCGGACATGACTCAGAACGGTGTGATAAACAAGACTCCGAAATGGTATGTGAAATATCCACACACAACTAGCAAATATTATCAAGAGGCGGCATCGGCTGTGTCTCCTGATCTTGAGTTGGCTGTGAAGAAGGCCACACTATTAGCAAAGTCCAAATTGGCTGATAGGATTAATGGTGAGATGAACAACAGATCTACTATTAAGAAAGACGAAGCAGGTACGAATGAGTCAATGACTGTTACATCAGGTGCTCAAGATATCATAGTGAATGTGATCAATGATACGTTGGTTAGACATTATGAAGTTAACAAGCAACAGATCTACTCTACAAGCAACAAATCATACAGAGTATATGTGTTGGTTAGAATAGGTACAGATCATGTTGATGCTATCGTGTCTGAACTGAAAGAACAGAAACTAGCACAGACTATCGACACTACTGCAATAGACGAAGCGGCAGAAAAAGTACTGAACTAGGGCTATGAAAAACATTTATTATATCATAGCCCTGGCATTCCTTACACTGGGATTGATCATATTCTCGACCACTGCGGACGCAGGAGGACCTTGGGACAATCAGTATTGTGATGTTGAAGTCACAAAGATCAAGATTGTCAACGAGGAAGGTGATGTGATAGAGAACCTAACAGAGGAGAAGGTTGTTTGCAATGACGGAGCAAGTGATTTCTTGTTCGATATGGGCATAGCAGAAAACTGTGAGATGTACACATGGGACATGCCAGTGGGAGAAGTCATAGTAACTCAAAGACAGATCATGTGTAAAAGAATGGATGGAACAGGATATGAAATTGTTCAAGGTTATCACGGTATTGATTAGCCTGTTGCTGTCAAGCACAGCACTGGCAGGGAATAGCACTCCCGGAGACACCAAGGGACACATAGGCGAAATGCCGGCCCCTTTATGGTTGGGAGATGATCTCAAATACAGTATGCCTGCTTTCCTGTTCAGACGCACACAATTCCTGAGATTCAGCCTAAAGAAGGAAGAGAAGAAGATGCACGAATCAGCAGTGTTCTTCGCCTTAACAAGCACAGACAACGGCAAGATCGTCAGTTGGTACAGCAAGAAGCGACTGGCCGCTGGGAAGGTTCGGGTGATACATTCATACCCAATTTCAGGCGGATACTGTCGTACGTACCAAGCATACATTAAAGTAAACGGTAAAGAACGGCACATGACTAATAACGCCTGCAAATACATAGGTACACCAAGTTGGTCCTTTTATAAATAATTCATATAAATAAGTACATTAAACAAGGAATTTAAACAATGGCAACAGTTGAACCAAAATCATTATACAACGTTTCGGTAGCAGAACCGGAAAACGCATATTTCACAGTAGCAATAGTAACAACAGGTTTCTTAGACACTGAAACAGTAAACGGTGGTAGAATATCACCTTGTGTGGCAAATGACTTCGCAACCAAGCCAACAACATTGGCACAGTCATTGTTGGTATCAAGAGGTGCGTTGAGATTTAAAATGATGTGCGAGAATCTAGCATTAAGAACTAATTTTAGAATTCATAACATTGTTTGCACTTATGCCAGTGATGCAGGTGATTCACCTATAACAGGATTAGATTTTGGTCTTGTTTACGAAAACAGGAACTTAATTGCAAACACAGGTACCAACGCATTAAACGACTCAACAACAATCAACTCAAGAGCACTATTCATAAGAGACAGAATCGGTGATGCACTTAACAATTCAAGAACAGAAAAAATGAGTGTGTTCAACCCAACTGCAGGTACTGGACAGATACAAGACGTTGAAGTGACTGCAAGTTCTGTTTTGGCTGGGGTATCAATTGGTGAGATACAAGAAGCAATCACTGTAACAGAAGTAACAGGATTTGCTCCTAACACTGACAATCAGTTAGCCACTGACAATGCACTATCATACGGTAGTGACGACACAGTATAATCTATAATTTTATTGCAAGTTTTCCTCGAGAAAGTTCTGATTGGTAAATAAATACAATTAAGTTTACAGGAGCAAAAATGGACGCCAAACACATCAGTGACGAAGTAGCCGCAGACGATAACGGTATATCAGCATCGGCCAATCCGGGCAACAATGCCGCTTTGACTATTGGTGGAGCATTACACTCAGACAATACAGTCACAAACACAGGTGGCAGGATCGTAGAGATCACGTCAGCCGGTAATGACTCAGGCATAGATGCCACAGTCACAGGCACAGACGTCAACGGAGATGCCTTATCAGAAACAATAGATTTAGGGAACGCAGGTGCAGTTGTAACATCAGCACATTTCAAAACAA
>Ga0209535_1001497_pt1 | contig 15861 bp, 10 predicted proteins | sample LinPmetageLP28_FD_184041 | JGI IMG/M metagenome (GOLD analysis project Ga0209535, IMG submission 184041) | Marine viral communities from the Pacific Ocean - LP-28 (SPAdes) (version 2) | ecosystem: Environmental > Aquatic > Marine > Oceanic | place: Pacific Ocean | collected 2009-08-22 | reverse complement strand
GAGTCTGACAAACCAGCGATGGACAACAGCGACAATCCGGGAAAGGTTGCATCAGATGATCCAAACACAGTGGCAACAGTTTTCCCTCCACAACAAGAATTAGAATTAAAGAAACAGGAAGCGGGCAAGGACCTTGGACAGTTCTCAAACATACAACAGGACGCTGATGAAAGGGCCGCAGACGAAGAAGCAAGGGTTGACGCACCGTTGGTGCAACAGCCAGAAACAGTGGACGGTGGCGACCAACCAGGGGTTCCCAAACAAATGAAGAACAAGGAACCAAAGACAGAGAGTGAATTCGTTCAGAGATTAAAAACATTATCCGGGCTATAAGGAGCGTACATGGCATTCAGGAAACTAGTAGGATCTTACAAAGATTACAACCTAGCCACACACATCATAGAAGACGGATACCTAGCAGTAGACGTAGACACAGGAAGTCTAAGAATTGGTGACGGGGTCACGGCAGGTGGCTCGGCAGTTGGTGGTGGAGGTAGTATCGGAGACCTGAGTGCAACAGGGTCAACTTTGTTTGCACCCTCGAATGCAGACTTTACCTTGAAAACGTCGGGATCAGGATCTGTGATTGTAGATGACACTTTCCAGATTGGTTCAGGAGCAGGTGTAACAACAATACTTGACGAAGATAGTTTCAGTAGTAATTCAGCCACAGCATTGGCAACGCAACAATCAATAAAAGCATATGTTGACGCACACATTTCTGATACACACGTAGGAGATTTATCAGTGTCAGGTTCAACAATAGCCGCACCCAGTAATGCAGATTTAACGTTGACATCAAGTAACGGTAACGTTGTCGTGGAAGGGATCAGGATAGCAGGGACCACGATATCAACAGAAGATTCAACTCCGGGTATAGAAATTGCAGGTAACCTAATACCAAGCCAGAATGGTGTTTTCCAGTTGGGTAGTTCTTCTAGAAGATGGCAGACTGTGTTTGTTACTGCAGAAACAGTTGACATTGGTGGTGCAACATTGAAGACGGATAGTGACGGTGCTTTCCAATTTACAGCACTAGATGGTGGTCTTATGTCGGTTGGAACAGGCGGAGCAGTATTTCCGGAAGGTTCAAAGATCGGATCCAGGGTTATCCCTACCAACGGCACTGGAGCAAACGCATTGCGTCCTGTACAGGTTGTTTCATTATTATTGAGTGATGGTAGTTCGATACTTTCAGACAGCCAACTTCTGGCAAAAACAGCAGATCTACAGATGGAATTTAATGCCACTTTAGAGGACGTTCCGATTGCCACCGGTGCTGGTTTCACAATGCTTTTGAGTTCAGGAGACACGCTTGCTTCTAACGTGCAAGGTGCAGGACGTGGTATCACGTTATTCCAATTCTAGCAATAAATACCTACAATATAAAGGAAATGAATGCATTCCGTGACGACAAGAAAGCGGAGCACAGAATTGAATTATGGCGGATAAAACACCAGTAAGAGTAGTCTTTGACTCCTCGAATGTAGCAACGGGTTTAGCAGAATTCCAGTCGGGCGAATCGGTAGGAACAGCATTTGGAGGAACTGGATTAACATCAATAGGATCAGCAGGACAGGTATTGAAAGTAAATGCCGCAGGGAACGGCTTAGTGTTCGGTGCAGAGGGTGACATATCAATAACAAATTTAGTGGCGCCAACAAACGCAGATTTAACGATGACCACATCAGGCACAGGTGGTATTATTTTAAACGACATCACGATAAGTGACAATGGTATTTCTACTAACAGAAGCAATGACGATTTCAAAATTAATGCATCGGGCACTGGAACTGTAGTACTCGAAAATCTTAAGATAGGAACAAGTGGTGCAACAGTCACAACCATACTTGACGAAGACGGATTCGACAGTGACAGTGCAACTTCACTGGCTACACAGCAGTCAATCAAAGCATATGTTGACACACAAATAACAGCGGAAGACTTAGACTTTCAAGCAGATTCAGGTGGAGCATTGTCAATAGACTTAGACAGTGAAACAATCACATTCACAGGAGGCACTGGTATAGATACATCCGGATCAGGAAATACAGTAACATTCGCTATTGACTCAACAGTTAGTACACTTGCCGGATCACAAGCACTTACAAACAAAACGATTGACGTTGACAACAACACAGTTTCGAACATAGAAGTTGACAACCTTAAATCAGGTGTCCTAGACACTGACATAACTTCAGTGAGTGGTTCCGACGATACATTGGCATCTGCCAAGGCAATCAAAACATATGTTGACTCGCAGGTAACAGCACAAGACTTAGACTTCGCAACAGATGACTCAACTGCACTGTCCATAGATTTGGATTCAGAAGTTTTACAAGTTTCGGGTGGAGCAAACATTGCCACTAGTGGATCCGCAAATACAATAACCATCGCTTTAGATACTGCACTAACAGGACTGTCATCTGTGACGTCAACGGCAATAGTTACAAACAATATTTCATCATCGGATTCAACAGCAGTCAGAATAGATGACGCCTTGAACGTGGACGGAGCACTAGATGTGGGTGCAGGATTCACTATCAGCAATGGAACTTCTATTACAGCAATACTAGATGAAGACGCAATGGGATCAAACAGTGCAACATCTTTAGCCACTCAACAATCAGTCAAAGCATATGTGGACACACAAGATGCCAACATAGCAAGTGACACACTAACATTCACAAACAAAACAATAGACGCCAATGGCACGGGCAACAACATTTCAAACTTAGACATAGGCAACATGACAGCGGCTTCTGTGGTATTAGAATCAGAAGGCATAAGTTCCAATGACAATGACACAACACTACCAACATCAGCGGCAGTAAAAGATTATGCAGACACTAAAGCAGTGTTGTCAGGTTCAACCAACAACAATGTTGCAACTGTCACAGGTGCACACGCACTTGTAGGAGAAGGCAACCTAACATTTGATGGTAGCACACTTGCGGTCACAGGAGCGGCGACCATATCCACAACTTTGGCTGTAACAGGTGCTTCCACCTTAGACGGTGTCACAATCACTGACAACACAGTGTCCGCAAATGCATCTAACAGTGCATTGCAACTGGCATCAAGTGGCACAGGTGACATAGATCTTAACGCAGGTGCCGATGTGAACATACCGGCCAACATTGGGTTGACGTTTGGTGATGATGGTGAGAAGATCGAGGGTGATGGAACAAATTTAACAATATCATCTAGTGGAACAACAACTTTTGACAGTGCTGGTAATATAATAATTGATACAGGTGGAGGAGATGTTACTTGGAATAAAAATGGCACATCTTGGGGGTTATTTAAAGAATCTTCTGGTGACGCTGTTTTTGAAGTAAAAACAAATGATAAAGATTTTATTATTAAAGGTGAAGATGGTGGTTCAAGTATCACAGCACTAACACTGGACATGAGTGCGGCGGGTGCCGCTACATTCAATGACAAGATTGTCCTAGGCACCAACAAAGAGATTCAGTTTGTTGACACCAACGAGTCAATCAAATCAGATGGTTCCAAGATGATCATCAAATCTGGTGGTACCACATTCAACCTACCAACAGCAGACGGAACAGCGGGACAGGCACTGGTCACTGATGGATCAGGAACTTTGAGTTTTGACTCAGTGGCGACCATAGTGTCTGATGATGGCCTGGCTACCGTGAAGAGCAACAAACATCTTGGATCAACTGCAAGGACCTTGGACAGCATTAACGCAACATTCATAGACAGTGCGTTCTACTTCTTTGTCCTTAATGACATCGTGAATGAAAAGATCAGTGCAGAAATGTTCGTAGTTACCAACAACAACACGGCATCGTTCCTGGGTAACAGACGGGGAATAGAGTCAAGTGGCGGTGACAACGTACCAACACTGGCCACAGATATCAGCAATGGTCAGTACAGGGTAAGGGTCACGGGCACTTCCGCTGATTGCAGGGGAAGTTTCTATAAAGTGGCCATGTCTTCAAGCACCACAGACGCCACGAGAGGCAACACCGTGACATCTAGCAACACGGATGTGGATTCTGCATCTGAGTCTGTTGACACGTTTGCTCATGCCACCTTTAGGGGAGCAAAATACTTCATCAGTGTTGACAACGACAGCAAGACAGAGATGGAAGTTGTGGAAGCACTGGTCGTGCATGACGGCACAAATGCCTTCATCTCCCAGTATGGACACACCACATCAGGCAACAATTCACTAGTCACACTGACAGCGGCGATCTCAGGAGACAACGTGGTCGTTAGTGCGGCAGGATTGGAAACAAACTTGAACCTCACTATGCATAAGATTTTACTCAAAGACAACATGACCGCACAAAGCAATGCCAATCAAAAAGCATTCGCGGCCGTCACTGTGAGTTCCAGTGCAACTGCTATCGATCTCATGGACATCGATGAGGCCAACGGTGCTGTCCACTTCATAGTTGGCGCCAACTCTTCCGAAGAGGCATACAGCATCCAAGAAGTCTACACAGCGGCAACACCTGGAGTACCGGCCGTGGCAAATGGACCTTTTGTTTCAACAAAAGGCACGAGACAATTGGAGTTCACAGCCGCTTTCGACACATCCAGTGAGAACAGTCTGGAACTTTTTGCATCAAGCACATCCGGTGGTAGCACCACAGTGTCTGGCTATAGAATCTCTGCGTTAGCAGGCTAAATACAGCAATAACAACAATCATGCGGGAGATATGGAACCATGACAACAAGAAACTTTAGAGTCCATAATGGAATAGAAGTTGGTGATATCGTAATATCAGGAACAGCAAACACCATTGTAGGACTAGCAACAGCGGCACCAAGTAATGACGGTGACGTGGCAAACAAAAAATACGTAGATGACAAGAAAAATCTTACAGTCCTTAACACCAGTGTCATATTAGCAGACACGGGTTCGAACGGAACAATCACTAACACAGCAGACGGCGGCGCGGTATTGAGCCAAACGGCGGCAACAACCACAGTCACGGCATCGGGTGCAATCAATCTAACAGCAGGAACCGACGTGGTAGTGCCAGCAAACGTGGGAGTAACATTCGGTACAGGTGAGAAGATCGAAGGTGACAACACGAACCTTACAGTGACATCAGGTGGTGCAATCAATTTGACAGCAGTAACAGACGTGGTAGTACCAGCAAACGTTGGTGTGACATTTGGTACTGGTGAGAAGATCGAAGGCGACAACACAGATCTTACTGTTACTTCAGGTGCCAAAATCAATTTAGCGGCAACATCAGATGTACACGTTCCACAAAATGTTGGAATAGTTTTTGATGCCAACGGAAGTGAAAAGATCGAATCAAATGACACAGATCTTACTGTTACTTCAGGTGCTAAAATTAATCTTACAGCAACATCAGATGTACACGTTCCACAAAACGTTGGAATAGTGTTTGATGCCAATGGAAGTGAGAAGATCGAATCAAATGACACGGACCTAACAATCAATTCAGGTGCAAAGATCAATCTTACAGCAGTATCAGATGTACACATTCCAAAAAACATAGGTATAGTTTTTGATGACAACGCAAGTGAGAAGATAGAATCAAATGACACTGACCTAACAATCAGTTCTGGAGCAAAGATCAAACTTTCAGCAACATCAGACGTGGAGATTCCAAACAACGTGGGAATTGCCTATGGTACAGCGGGTGAGAAGATTGAATCTGACGGAACTGACTTGACTGTGACATCAACAGGTGTGTTGAATCTTACAGCAACAGGCGACACGGCAATCACCAACAACGCGACAATTGGTGGTAACCTTGTGTTGACAGGTAACCTGACTGTAAACGGTTCAACTTCAACAGTCAGTTCAGTAAACACAACAATAGCAGACAACATTATAGAATTGAACACAGGTATATCAGCATCAAGCAACGATGCAGGTATCATCATCGAGAGGGGTTCAACGGGTAACAACGCGGCCATACTATGGGACGAGTCAGCAGACAAGTTCACGATGGGTACGACGACTGCGACAGCGGCTGACAAATCAGGCGGTGTATCAGTATCAGTATCAACATTGGTTGCAAACCTAGAAGGTAACGTAACAGGTGACTTAACAGGTACAGCAGATATTGCCACAGCAGTTACAGCCGCGGATGAAAGTAGTGATACAAGTTGTAATGTACTTTTTGTTACAGCGGCCACTGGAGATTTGCCTCCTAAAACAGGAACCAACCTAACTTTCAACAGTAGTTCAGGTGTGCTCACTGCAACAGGATTTGCTGGTGCTTTGACAGGTAACGTAACAGGTACAGCAGATGTTGCCACAGTAGCAACAACAGTCACAATAACAGACAACGAAAGCACTGATGAAGACAATGCAATGATCTTTACTGCCGGCGGTGACGTCGATGGTGGTAATCTTGGATTGGAGTCAGATGGTACATGCACATACAACCCAAGCACAGGAAAGATAACTGCTACAGGATTCGTAGGTGCGTTGACAGGTAATGCATCAGGAAGTTCAGGATCATGTACAGGAAATGCGGCCACTGCCACAAAATTAGCAACTACTAGAGCAATCGGTGGTGTAAACTTTGACGGTACAGCGGCGATCAACTTGCCAGGTGTCAACGCAGGTGGTAACCAAGACACGTCAGGAACAGCGGCAATTGCCACAGCGGTGACCGTTACTGCGAACAACACAGCCAATGAAAACATTTTCATCGCTTTAGTGGACGGAGCATCTGGAACACAGGGCATTGAAACAGACACTGGCCTGAAATACAATCCATCAACCAATGTGATTGCATCCACGGCATCATCGGCGCAGTACGCGGACGTTGCCGAGCGTTTCGAAGCAGACGCTCCTATGGAAACAGGTTCAGTGGTAATGGTTGGCGGTTCAGCAGAGATCACGGAAATTCACTCAGAAATGTCTGAGGATGTGTTTGGTGTTATCTCCCACAAACCAGCATACATGATGAATGCAGGTGCAGGTTCAGATGAATCACACCCATACGTAGCAATGACAGGTAGAACTCCGGTTAGAGTAATAGGTGAAGTGACTAAAGGTCAAAGACTTGTGACATCATCAACAAAAGGTTGTGCTAGAGCAGTGGCGCAAGGTGAGTCATTCTCTCCTTTCAACGTTATTGGTAGAGCATTAGAAACTGACACAGACACAAATATCAAATTGGTAAATTGTGCAGTGAGATCTAACAACTAATAAATAAAATTACTTTTTAGTAGAATCAAAAGGCGGCTTTCGGGTCGCCTTTTTTTTAGACTATAAGATCCAAGATAGTTTGTAGTTTTCCTTTTATACTTTTATTGTTCAAAGTATTTTTGAGACCCATGTGTAAGTTCTTGGGCCAGCATTCAAAAGAGGTCCAACAGTATCCCGAATGTTCTTCATTTAGTCGAGGAATGAATTCTGAATCTATTGCAACAAGATATGTGTGAAAGAAAAACTTCTGATCATTGGAAGTGAACATCTCAAGGGGTATGACTTTCTTGAATTTGGGTATGCTTCCTGTTTCCTCTTCTATCTCACGTTTGAGTCCTTCGAATGCACTTTCTGTGAATTTACTTTTACCACCAACCAGTCCCCACATGCCCTGTGTTTTTCGGTCAGTACGCTGTAGGAACAGGAAACGTTTGGTGCTGGTTGCATAGAACAGGGCACCCGAACAGACGATGTTTTCTTTCATGCTTTATTATAACAACTATGGGGTGGTAGCGTCAAGGCTTGAGTTGTATCCCGGGTCTGCTCCACCGTCTAATACTATGCTCCAATTACCTTGTTTGTATACACCCTCGTAAGATTTTACCCATTCTGTGCCATTGAATCTATACTGTATTCCTGTGTTAAGATTGGTGACGTAGTGTTGTGTTGAATCTGGATTACTAGCATCAAAGGCTATATTCCACTTGCTTGTTGCACCGTTGTATTCTATGATGTCACCAACGCTGGCCACAAGCGTACCCCAGGTAGCACTTTGGAAACTTGCTGTTGAATCACCCACATCGTTTATGACCAAGTACCTATCGCCATTAGCAACAGTGGTTGGCTTAAATGTGGCAGGATTGATGATCTTTTTGACAGCCGTTAATGAGTTGCTTGGTACGGTGTCACTGTCGATTGTGTACAATAGAATCGTGTCGTCCAATGTTGTAGTTGCTATTGTTCCAACAATCTCGTTGCCGTCTGGTTGTGTTAATCTTATCTGTGATGTCCCATTGATCACCTTTCCATACTGATCCAACAGAGTTTTCCAGTTTACCGCTGGCCCAAACGCTTCAAACGGATCAAAGTTATTTGGTTCGTTGGCACCTGTCTGGAATCCATCTCCACCAGATTTGACATTGACCCCCGTTGTACCTAATAGTCTCAATTGGTTTCCTGTGACCAACAATCCAAAATTGTTTGGTGTTATGAAACTTCTCGACACCAATTCGCCATCTATCAGTCCCTGTGCAATTCCGCCATCGTCGTCGTAGATGCTCATTATTATCTTCTGTATCACGCCTAGTTTCTTCACCTTGACAGGTGGAGATAGCCATATGGGCATGGAGAAAGTAAGTGATGCAACGTCTATCTCAGACTCTGCACCAACCGGTATGGTCCTGGAACTAAACTTTACGCCGGTCAATTCTACGTAACTCAAACTTGTCCAGTCTATGTAGTTGTCTGTTTTTTGGATTTCGAAATCTGGATTGAACAAATACAAAATTTGCTCCATGATTTGTAATTTTTGATCTGTGTTTGATGAGAAAATATCTGCTGTCACTTCTAGTCTGAAAGGTGATGGCATCACTTTCTCAACCGTGTACCCTGCACCCAGTTGGTTTGTGTAGTTTCCATCCGAATCTACGTCTCTTTCTCTCAGGTGTTGCTTTTCTATGTGGTAAGGGTTCTGCATCCTTTCCCTGTCATAGTTTAGGTCTCTGACATAACAGGCAATTTTAGGTGCATAATTCAGGGCATTTTCACTGTTGTTTCTGATGATGTTCGCAACCTGCCTTGTTGGATCTCCATACACCACAGGAACCGCACGTAGATTTATTCCTCCATCCTTGCCTCTTCCCGTTTCAACAGAGAAGTTGCTCAATATTCTAATGAATTGAGTTAAAAATTTTCTAACCTGTCCTTCGTAAAAATGTAACATTCCTAATTGTCAGCCTTTGGTTTGAGAGCATCCGCCAACGACTGCCTCTGTGTAACAGTTAAGCCATTAATGGTTGATGACGTTGTGTTGTTGACAAAACCTGTTTTGTAGTTTCCTCTAGAATCAGTGTTTGTTGTAGTTATCCTCACGCTGTCTTCAATTTTTATCCATCTGTTTCCGTCGTATCTAAACAGCCTGTTAGGTAAGAAATCTGTCCTCAAGAAGTAATCACCCTTGTCTACGCCAGAAGTGGGAAATGTAATGCCAAAACCTGCAGGGTTTCCGTTGGGTGCCACTCCGTCGCCATCCAGATAAAAACCGTAGTGTGAACTTGCAGGAGTGTCTATGGTTGCATTGACAGTGTTATTGCTACTGGCTCTTTGTGCCTGTGTATTAACATTTTTTGTCCTTATGTTTCCCCTCTCATCTATAGGTGCAACATAGTATTGCTTGTAGTTGAATCCTGCCTTGGGAGCATCCGCTTCTGCTTGTGCAACAACTTGATCGTTGATTGTCTTTTCCTTGTTGAAAGTGCTCATGTAACTTGCGACAGAATTTTCAGTTGTTGCATCACCAATTATATCTCTGAATTCTTGCGAGTCTACTAGTGTCTTCATTTTCAATCTTAACAAATGTGGCCACCATGTCTGTGAGAATCCTTCCGCGGCTCTGTTTACATCTTCAATCACATAGTATCTTTTGAGTGCGATGGGTATGCTTTCATCCAATGAGTAATCTTCTTTCATGTGTGGGAACTCTAAAACATCACCTGACATTGGCTTCCTGCCAATCCTTTCCACAATGTCGTTTAGATGCACAGTCAAAAATAATGTGTCATTTGATAAAAACATACCAAACTGAGATAGATTAAAGTCCTGGTCTTGTACATTGTATATTCCCCTAACAGTGTATATGTCGCCTGCATATTTCCTGTCTCTGTTCTCTAAAAATAATAGATCTTGTATGGTAGTTTCGTTTAGATCGCTTCCTGTTACTCTGGGTTGACTCGGAGAGGCCGCTCCGTCCTTGTTAGTGTCGCCCTGGTCGTAAGGTCCTAGGTACTTGTGAAAGTGAAGATCCGTGCCGCCGACTTGAAACATCTCTCTGATGTTGCGATCAAAGAACTTGTAGTCGTTGCCCTTTTCAGGCTTAAAAATGGATAATCTTGGCATATCATACATATTTATTGCACAGGCAATGACTATAAATATGAGTATGTCAGAACTACAAACAGGACAACAGGAAATTTTCGATTACGTTAAGAACAATCTCGGTGACGGTATGATCGACGTGGAATTAGACCCAAAACACTATCAAACGGCCCTGGAAAGAGCTGTAAATAAATTTAGACAAAGATCTTCAAATGCAGTAGAAGAATCATATGCTTTCTTAGAATTAAAGAAAAATCAAAACAGTTACATCTTGCCAGATGAAATAATTAATGTCAGGGAATTATCTAGAAGAACAGTTGGATCACGAACCGAAGGTGGAGAAGGCGGAACACTGTTTGAACCATTCAACCTCGCATACACGAACACCTACCTGTTGAGAGCAGGTGCAACAGGTGGGCTGGCAACTTACTACGCTTTCGCATCATACCAAGAAATGATTGGAAAAATGTTTGGAAGTTTCATACAGTTCCATTTTGATGTTGCGACAAAAAAATTAACGATAACACAACGACCTAGAGCTGACGATGAGACAGTGCTTATGCACACTGACAACTTTAGACCAGACATCACACTGTTTAAAGATATCTACTCAAAACCATGGATCAGAGACTACACACTGGCCGTGTCTAAAATAATGTTAGGCGAAGCGAGAGGCAAGTTCAACACAATAGCAGGTCCACAGGGTGGCACAACGCTTAACGGCGATGCGTTGAAGAACGAGGGCCAGGCAGAGATGGAAAGACTGGAAGCAGACATAGGAAACTTCCAAGAAGGCGGAACACCGCACAGTTTTGTTATTGGTTAATTGACACCAAACTCCATTTAAATAGCAAGCAATGAAAGATTCCAATTACAAGAGTTATTCAGATCTTACGCTAGATGAATTGGAACAAATGGTCCAAGAATTAGAACTGATGAGCATAAAGGCCCTGAAGCAAAGAAAAAAAAGTCTAAGAATTACCATACTAAAATCCGTAAAAGAAGCAATCAAAGAGATTGAAAAACGTTTAAAAAAATAGTATAATAAACCTATGTTAATAGGTGTAGTAGGTTTAATAAGTTCTGGAAAAGGCACAGTCGCGGATAGACTTGTAGAAAAACATGGCTATCAAAAAGACAGTTTTGCTAAAAGTTTAAAAGATGCTGTTGCATCGATGTTCAACTGGGACAGGAACATGCTCGAAGGCGACACCGAATCAAGCAGGCACTGGAGAGAGCAACCAGATAAATTTTGGAGTGAAAAATTTGGCAAGCCAACAACGCCTAGATGGGTGTTACAGTACTTTGGTACCGAAGTGATGCGTGGTCAGATGTACGACGGAATATGGGTGGACAGTTGTATTGGCAGATACAAGGGTCTGAACACAGTGATAGCGGACACCAGATTCCCCAACGAAGTGAGACAGATCAGACAGCAAGGCGGTAAAATTATTCTTGTCAAAAGAGGACAGGATCCAGAGTGGTTCGTTAACTATGTAGAAGGCAACATAGAGCCAAAGGGAATACACACTTCAGAATATGCTTGGGCAAAAGAAGAGTTTGATTTCGTAGTAGACAACAATGGCACCAAGGAACAACTATATGAAAAAATAGACGGCTTAATTGTCAGCAACAAGATCACCAACCCGCCATCCAAGTCTACGAGTACTGCTCAACCTTTGGCAATTGGCGCAAACAGTTTTTAAATTAGTCACACTGGTATTCCTAAGATTTCCGTCCACAAACAGAACATCTAATTGAGATTTGGCCTGTGCTTTAAATCCACAGAGTTCACATTTTTTCGCTTTCTTATATCCTGATCTCTGCAAGGCCGTGATACCACCTGTCCGTTTGCCCGAACGTTTCCTGATACAGGTGTCACATCGGCTCCGCCAATACACTCTGCCATATCTCTTGTAGGCATATGCCCTGGGCTTGGCCTTACACTCCGTACACACCGGTCTGTCCTTGTACTCCATAATTGTATTTACGTCGCCTATATAGGCACCAAGAAAATGGTAAATTATGTCAGCAAAACCGTATGATTGAATAAATAACTCTAGTATATACGTAACTTGCAAGGAGAATACGAAAAATGGCAACATTGACATCACCAGGAGTAGAGGTTTCAGTAATAAATGAAAGTTTCTACGTACCATCAGATGCTGGTACTACACCTTTAATCATAGTAGCATCATCACAGGACAAGCAAAATGGTGCAGGAGACGGCACAGCAACAGGAACAACTACTGCTAACGCCAACACTGCATTTTTGATCTCGTCTCAAAGAGAATTAACAGAGACTTTCGGAGATCCGAAATTCTACACAGACGCTTCAGGAAACAGCCTTAACGGTAATGAGTTGAATGAATACGGATTACAAGCCGCATACTCATTCTTAGGAATTGCCAACAGAGCTTTTGTTCTAAGAGCAAATGTAAACACAGCAGAATTAGTTGGAAGTGCTTCGGCACCGACAGCAGACCCATCAGACGGCACATACTGGTTTGACCTTGCATCAAGCAGTTACGGTTTGTTCGAGTGGTCACAGACTAATCAAACATTCACAGCAATTACTCCAACATTGATCACAGCAACTACTGATTTAGTTGGCGGTGTTTCGACTGGCGCACCAAAAACTTCAATTGGTGTAATTGGTAATTACGCAATCAATACAACACACGTTACAAACAAGATCTATAAGAAGACAGCAAGTAACACTTGGGTGCATGTTGGTTCTACTGACTGGCACACATCATTACCGGTAGTGACAGTTGCTTCAGGAACAACAGTGACAAGTGGTCATAAGATCACAATGAACAGTGTTGAAATCACTTTTGGTGGTACAGCATTATCAGATGTTGCAACAGCGATTGGATCTAACGTCACTAACGTTACAGCAAGTGTAAACAGCACAACAGGTAATTTAGAAATCTTCCACAATGGTAAATTTTTAGGTGACTCAACAGGTGGTGCTAACACTATCAGATTCGAAGCACGAACAGGAACTGGTTTGGCAGACCTAGGGATCACGGCAGGTGTTAAAAATGGTGTGAAACTTTTACAAGAAAGCCACACTAACAGACCAACTTGGAAAACTGCAGACGAGAACAGACCCAACGGTTCAGTTTGGTTCAAAACTACATCAGCAAACTCAGGTGCGGCATTAGTTGCTAAACTTTACGCATCAGCAAGTACTAGTTTCTCTCAAGTTGCTAGTCCACTTCATTCTAACCACCACTCAGCGATCTTTAATCAAGATCCAGCAAACGGTGGAACTGCTTTGACTACAGGCACACTGTACGCACAGTACAACGTCACTGAAGAATTCATGGGTGCAAATGACTTAGGTGGTGCAGACTCCACTGGAAATGTTGCAGACTTCCAATTCTTTAGATACGAGGGCGGTGCTACTACAATTACTAGTAACGCAACTTCATACTCGTTCACTAGTGGTGAGAAATTCAAGATACAGGAATCAGTAAAAAATCAAGAAGCATTGAACAGTGCAGTCACAGTCACACTAGGTGGTACTGGGGTAGATGATTTTATAGCGGCAGTCAACGGTGCGGGATTAACAAACGTTTCAGCAAGTAAGACAACTGCTGGAGCGATCACTATGACACACAAACTGGGCGGTGAGTTCAGAATGTTTGACGGCGATGATCTAGGAACACCATTGGCAGACGCAGGATTCAGTTCAACTACTGCACACGCTTATGGAACATTCACAGCCAACAGTTCAACACTGATCGATAACTTGTATGACCTACCTACAGGTGATGCACTTGACTCAAGTGCTAACACAGGTATCATGGCAAGTAACTGGAAGAGATTAAGTTACACTGCAAGTTTAAGTGCACCAACAAATGAGCCAGCAGACGGCACATTATGGTATCACACTGCAACTGACGAAGCAGACATCATGGCACACAATGGTACAACTTTCGTTGGATATGCCACAGCATACTCAACAACAGATCCAAATGGTCCACAGTTCAGTGCAACAGCACCGACTACACAGTCAGATGGTACAGCACTTGTAACTAATGACTTATGGATCGACACGTCAGACTTAGAAAACTATCCAGTTCTTTACAAATACAACACAGCGGCAACGATAAGTTCTACAAACACATCAAACCAAGTGGCAGTGACCACATCAGGTGCGGCGTGGGAACTAGTTGACAAATCAGACCAAACAACAGAAGATGGTATTGTATTTGCAGATGCTAGATATCACACAACTGCTGACAAGGCAGATTCATTGTCAACAGGTGGTGCAGGATCACCAAGCTCGATCAAAAACTTATTGAGCGATGGCTTCCTAGATCCAGATGCTCCAGATCCAACGTTGTTCCCACAAGGTATAATGCTTTGGAACACTAGGAGAAGTGGTTTCAATGTGAAGGAATACAAAAACGACTACATCACAGTTACAAAATATCCAGGAAGTGGATCAGCAGGTTTAGGTAACATCAGAACAAGTAACGAGAGTGTATCAACTTACTTCCCTGACAGATGGGTTACTAAATCAAGCAACAACGCAGACGGTTCTGGCTCTTTCGGTAGAAAAGCACAGAGAAAAGTGATAGTTGAGCAACTTAAATCAGAGATCGACACAAACCAAGCAATCAGAGAAGACCAAAGAGGTTACAACGTAATTGCTTGTCCAGGTTATCCTGAATTGATTGCGAACATGATTGCTTTGAACACAGACAGAAACAGCACTGCATTCGTGATAGGTGACACTCCATTGAGATTAGAAGGCACGTCAACTAACATCCAAAACTGGGCTAACAATTCAGCGTCAGCACTTGACAACGGTGAAGACGGCTTGGTAAGTTCAAGTGAATACTTGGGTGTGTTTTATCCGTCAGGACAGACGACAGACAACACAGGAAAAACGATTGTTGTTCCACCATCACACATGATGTTGAGAACACTTGCGAACAACGACAACATTGCTTTCCCATGGTTCGCACCATCAGGAACAAGAAGAGGTGTCGTTGACAACGCTACAGCAGTTGGTTACATAGACTCAGCAACAGGTGAGTTCGAAATAATATCTGTCACAGAATCAGTGAGGGATTCAATGCACGAAGTCAAAATAAATCCAATTACTTTCTTTGCAGGCGCAGGAATTGTTAACTTTGGTAACTTGACTAAAACATCGACAAGTTCAGCACTTGACAGAATAAATGTTGCACGATTGGCAGTGTATCTAAGAACACAATTAGACGCCCTTGCTAAACCGTTCATCTTCGAACCAAATGACGAATTAACAAGAAATGAGATCAAAGGTTCAGTAGAATCCTTCTTGTTAGAACTAGTCGGACAGAGGGGACTATTTGACTTCCTAGTAGTATGTGACAGCACAAACAACACACCTACAAGGATAGACAGGAACGAGCTGTATGTGGATATTGCAATTGAGCCAGTTAAATCAGTTGAATTCATTTACATACCGTTGAGAATCAAAAACACAGGAGAAATTGCAAAATTAGGGAACTAATTTTCGATAAATAGGAGAACAACATGGCAATATCAACATTATCAAAATTTACAGTACCTTTAGCAAACGA
>Ga0209535_1001496_pt1 | contig 15873 bp, 18 predicted proteins | sample LinPmetageLP28_FD_184041 | JGI IMG/M metagenome (GOLD analysis project Ga0209535, IMG submission 184041) | Marine viral communities from the Pacific Ocean - LP-28 (SPAdes) (version 2) | ecosystem: Environmental > Aquatic > Marine > Oceanic | place: Pacific Ocean | collected 2009-08-22 | reverse complement strand
ACGATCCCGTGGCCAACGGTGAGGTTGACGAGATCATCAGTGGAGTCAGGAGAGATCCCATGGCTGGAAAGAATGACAAAGGCAAGGGCTCATACCTATGGGACGCTGTGAGATTCTCCCACAAGACTTTTGCTGTGGATCATGCAATCAAGAACATAGACACAGACTATGTGTTATGGTTGGATGCCGACACATACACTTTCAGACAAATAACAACCGAGTTCGTAACAGGACTATTGCCCGATAATAAACTTGTAAACTTCCTGGGTAGGGGTGAAAAATATCCGGAGTGCGGATGGGTGTGTTATAACAGAAGACATCAGAAGATTACACAGTTCATGAAGTACTGGACAGATCTTTATACAAACGATACCATATTCAAAGAACTAGAATGGCATGACAGTTACCTGTTCTGGCAGTGTGTTAAACGTGTAGCACCCGATGCCGGGGAGGACATAGGCAAAGGTGCGGGAGCCAAAGGACATCACGTGTTCATTAACAGTGTGTTGGGAGGATATATAGATCATTTAAAAGGTAAAAGAAAAGTGCTAGGCAAAAGTAGCAAGAGCGATCTACGTGCTAACCGTAATGAGGACTACTGGAAGAATGTAGAAAATTACGATCCGTTCAGGGGTGTGAAGTTTGATCCAAAACAGGCCAGTGACATAGTGAGCAAAGTTGCAAAGGGCAACAAAGGAAACTGATGAAAATAAGTTGCTTTACAGATTACGGACCATTGAACTCTAAGCCTGTGTTTGAGGCATTCATAAAAAGCATGAGGCAGGCTGGCGACACTGTGTTTGTCAACAAGGACGACGGACAGTGTGACGTCGCTGTTATATGGTCAGTGCTGTGGCAAGGCAGGATGGCCAAGTATCGTAACATATGGAATACCTACAGGAAAAAAAATAAACCTGTTGTTGTGCTAGAAGTGGGTGGCATAAAAAGAAATGAGACTTGGAAGATAGGAATTAATGGTGTAAACAGAGAAGCAGATTTCCATAATGACAGCGTGGGGGGAGAACGTTGGGGGAAATTTAATGTGGAACTGAGTCCATGGAGGCAGACAGGCGATGATATAATTGTTTGCGGACAACACACGAACAGTCACCAGTGGAGGAACAATCCACCAATGTCAAAATGGTTTGATCAACAGATAACAGAGATAAGGAAATACACCGACAAGCCTATCATCATTAGACCGCACCCCAGGAACCATGTTGCAATAGACACTACAAAATACAAGAATGTAAAAATGGTTGGGCCACGCATGGACAAGAACACATACGACGACACAGACCTTGCAGAGAGATTGAAGTCAGCGTGGGCAGTGGTCAGCCATTCAAGCAATCCTGCCATGACGGCTGTGTTCTCAGGAATACCTGTGTATGTTTCTGAAGCCAGTCTAAGCTACGATGTTGGTAATAAAACATTTGAGAACATTAATAATCCCGACATGCCCGATAGACAAAAATGGACAAACAAGCTGGCCTACACCGAATGGTTCGAGGACGAAATAGGGCAGGGGTTACCATGGAAGAGAATTAAAGCAAGACTAGAGGAGAAATATATCAAATGAGAATTGGCGGTCCACCAGAGATAAAACCGATCAAATGGAAACCATACAAGGGAGATATGGTTAACACTGTTCTCACGATACGTAATGGGAAGAAGACACAAGAGACTGCATGGTATGAGGACAGGGTAAACGCAGTCCCACGTGGCAATGCGTACTGCATAGGCAACGGGCCTTCACGTAAAGATTTTAATTTAAACAAGTTAAAAGCAACAGGTCAGACATATGGCTGTAATGCACTGTACAGAGATTTCATACCCAATTATATTTTTTCTATTGACTCACCAATAACGTTGACCATGGTCAACGACAAAGTTTATGAGAAGTGTATACACTACACGCCCGCCCTTGAAGTCAATCGTTATCCAAAAGGAGGACCATCACATCTACACCTGATCCCAAACAATCCACACTGGATATGTGGGAACATGGCAATATGGACAGCAGGAGTACATGGGCACAAGAACGTATATCTACTAGGATACGACTTCAGAGAATTTGGGAAGGATCAACTGAACAACATATACCAAGACACAGAGAACTACGGTCCAAGACACAACGACACAATATTTGATGGTTGGCTGAAACAGTTCCGAGACATGCTCAAGATGAGACCGTATGTCAACTACACAGTGGTGCATGACGATCCGCCCGAGTTCCTAAATTATTTGCAGACCGGAACGGACCACGGCAATAGCAAGGTCATAAGTTACAAAGAATTTGAAGAGACTATATTAACCAGTTCTTGAAAGATTCAATCCTGCTAGTCTAAATTTATTCTTGAAGGCAAAGAAGTTGGCGTTGTGGTTTGCATAAGGATCTTCTATTATAGTCATCTGGTACAGGTGCACCATCTCGTGTGCCAGCGTCTCTATGAAGTCTTTCCATGTAGGATATTTTGAATGTAGCTCTATAGCAAAATCAATCTCACATTTATCATACGGGATCACACTCTGATCGTATGTACCTTTCCTGCACTTCCTGTTGTCCCAGTTCGCCCAACATCTTCCCCAGTCATTGGTCATCCTAAGTATGTAAAGCGGAACAGTTGGTAATTTATTGTTGAACAATCCCTCATTTAGATGCTTGAACCAATAATGTGCTTGTGTTTCCGTGGGTTTAAATCCTGTGATGTTCTTACGTCTAGTCAGAGTGTTTTCCAACTTGATCTTCAGTGCTTTTCTTTTGGTATATGTTTTCTTTTTAGTTTTCTTCATGGTTGACAGTATTACCAAGTATGTTATAATATACTAATAATTATCTTAAAACACATGAGCAATATGCACACAGATTTACCAAAAACTATTAACGAAGCACTTAAAATACTAGCATATAATGATTATTTTTGGTCTGATCCCCAAAAGGCCCATATCAAGCCACATCCAAAAGATCAGGAGACCGTGAGATCGTTGGCAGAAGCACAATACGTGTGGACTGAGAAACAGGCACGTTTAGCACTAGTGATACTGAAAAGATACCTGACCAAATTCCAAGCACACGGCATGGACATCAAATCACTGTTGGACAACCCAGTATATGAGGATGAATTCAGGGTGATCAGTTTTGACAAGAGCATTGAGAAGTTCCAGGACGACGAAGGGGTGGACATGATAGAACTGAGATTCCCGTACAACAAGAAAATCATACAACTGATCAGATGCATAAAAGACAAGCGTGACCTTCCTGGCATGTACGCCATGTATGACGGAGAAGCAAAGAAATGGACATTCATACACAGCGATGTCACCGCATATTACTTGACGTTGATAGCAGTGAGGTACGACTTCAAATTCATGGACGACAGTCTGCTAAACGACTACGAAGAGATAAAACAAGGAATCATGGCACATCGGAAACCAACTGCAAGACTTGTAGGCGGGGAGGTGACGTTGAGCAATGCTCCGGAATCATTGCAGGAGTACTGGAATCAGAATTTAAAAAACAAGACAGCACTAGAACAAGTGGACTCCTTGAAAAATTTTAATATAGCAACAAACGGTATTAGTATTACCGCAGAGACAACAATAGGTCACAAAGTGGCACACAACAACTATCACAAGCTGTGGATAGACTCAACTGTGTTCAGCAAGAAGGAAGTCGTGATGGGACTTATGGAATTAAATTGCTTTCCAATAATGATGCCAGTCAGTGGAGAAATGGACACACAGGATGAAGTCAAGGAGTTCTGGGAATGGATGAATGCATTCAAATCACAGGGCATAGACATACTGACCCAGTGTTCGTGGGGGTTTGACGTGAAGGAACCCGTGTACATGAAAGATGTTGAAAACGATAACAACCAAAGACAAATGATGATCAACAACAACACATCCAGGGAGTTCTTTGAAACTCTTTTTGAATTACATCAAATGAGCAAACAGTTCAAGTTCATCAACGAGGACACTAAAATCATGTTCGTTAGAAACAGAATACCAAGAGCAATGATCAAGAGTAAAATAAAACCAAAGGCATCATTGGTAACATTAGGTGGTGGTTATTACTCCACAGGCACTGATAACCTGAAAAGACTTCTTGAGAATCTCCCAAAAAAGTTGTATTATAGTGATCACCAACCGAGTAGTTGGGAGTGGCACGATCACGTTATAGTAAGACTTTAAATATGAGCAGTTGTAAATTAGTAATAAAAGACGAAGTGAACGTCAAATTTGAAAACCTTTCCCTGGAATGGAGGAAGAGGCTTTCCAACAAATTCAAATATGAAATACCTTATGCAAGACATCTACCAGCGGTCAAGCTAGGCAGATGGGACGGCAAGGTATCATTCTTTGGGCTGGGTGGGACGACCTATCTTAATCTAGTTGACCAAATACTTCCCATACTGGAAGACGGTGGTGTGTATGTGGAAATGGAAGATCAAAGAGAGCAACACAACTTTGAATTCAAGTCTGTGGACAAAGATTACCTATCACACATAATATGGCCCACTAATCATCCAATGGCCGGACAGGCAATAGAGTTAAGAGATTATCAAATAGAAACAATAAACAAATTTATAGAGAACCCTCAGTGCATACAGGAGATCGCCACAGGAGCAGGTAAGACTATAATCACTGCGGCACTGTGCCAACTGGTCGAGCCTTACGGACGTACACTGACAATAGTGCCAAACAAAAGTCTAGTGACACAGACCGAAGAAGACTTTGTTGCATGTAATTTAGATGTTGGAGTGTACTACGGAGACAGGAAGGAATTGGGAAGGTTCAACACTATTGCAACATGGCAATCACTAAACGTACTAGAAAAGAAAAGCAAGGACGAACACTCGGAAGCATTTGCGGAAGCGATAAAAGGAATCAACACAGTGATAATTGACGAAGTACACATGGCCAAGGCCGATGTCCTCAAAAGATTGTTGACCGGACCATTCGCACACTGTGGCATACGTTGGGGACTAACAGGAACTGTACCCAAAGCAGACTACGAGTTCATGGGTTTGAAATGTAGCATAGGTGACGTCACGCACAGGATACAGGCAAGCGAACTGCAAGACAAGGGTGTACTCGCAAACTGTCACGTGAATGTTTTACAGACCCAAGACCATCCACAGTTCAAAACATATGCAGAAGAACTCAAATGGCTTACAACAGACAAAGTCAGAATGGCCTGGGTAGCGAAAACTATAAAAGATATCTCAACATCAGGCAACACACTAATACTTGTTGACAGGATATCAGCGGGGGAGATATTACAAGAACAACTAGAAGGTTCGGTTTTTGTATCTGGATCAACTAAAAACGTAGACAGGAAGGAACAATATGATGAAGTATCTACTGCAACAAATAAGATTATTATCGCCACATATGGAGTTGCCAGTGTTGGTATTAATATTCCTAGGATTTTTAATCTTGTTCTCATAGAGCCGGGCAAGTCGTTTGTCCGTGTGATACAGAGCATAGGAAGAGGAATAAGGAAGGCCGAAGACAAGGAGAACGTGCAGATATGGGACATTACCAGTTCATGCAAGTTTGCGAAAAGACACTTGGGGGCAAGGAAAAAGTTTTACAAAGAGGCCAATTACCCGTATACTATAGAAAAGATAAATTATGAAAATCCTTACACTTGATAACAGAACATACAGACTAGAGAAGATACCCGAATGGGTCGATGAGAACCTGAGATTCGCAGTGCTGGACAACTCAGATCCCAATGAACCGGATTTCTTCTACATACCGTTAATATTTCTAGAGAGCTTCAATGCTCCCGCGGCAGTCTTACAGATCGGAGAACATAGAATCAAGATGCCGTTGGATTGGAAGATGTTGATAGGTGAGGCTGGACAGTCAGAGATGCACGTGTTACCAATAACAAGTTTGAACGACAGGGGATTTGATGCATTCACATTCAATCCGTTGTCTAGTCCTAAACCAGATTTCTACCCCATAGATGTTGTTGATATCTACACAGAAGTCAAATGGTACTTCCCAAAGATCAAATCAGGACAGATGTTGGCTGTGCCGTTAAGCAACGGGGCAAAACCAATATGTGCTTACTTCGTCAAGGATATTTCTAGGCAGTGTGAACAGGTGGATTATGGCTCAGTCTGGTAGGAAAACAATCAAGATAGATGCACCAATACTGGTGACAGGTGACGGTACCCCGGTATGGATGGATCACGGAGAGTGGGCGGCCGACTTCTTTGATTGGTTGTCTCGAGTGAAACTAAACAACAAGATTTCAGGTTTACAACACCTCAACAGTAAGATAAAATTAACATTCGTAACACCAAAAGATTGCACAATGTTTGGATTAAAATATGCCGGCAGAAAAAAATAGAAAATTTTTTGATCTGAGGAATGGTCTTAAGGCCGTGGACTTCAGAAACAAAGATTACTTTGACAGGATAGATGACAAGGAAAAATCTTTGTATTCTCCTTACATGCTGATGAGATACGCCTCCAGCGTGTCATCAAAGGATCCATTCTATGTGGAACACTATGTGGAGATGGTCAACGAGTGTGTGAACAAGCACTGCTTCACTCTAGGCAAACACAAGAAACTGTTATGGATACTGACCGCCATGTGCGGAGCGGAAACACAACAATTCCATCCATGGTTAAAACCCATGAAGCGTGTAGCAAACAAATCTTTAAAAAAATTAATGCAGATCTATCCCAACTGGAAAGAGACAGACCTAGAAACACTAGACAAAGTGATCACAGACAGAGAACTCGAGGAACTGATGGAGGCACATGGCATCGAATCTAAATAAGTGTACATACTGCGGCAAGACATTTGCAAAAGAAAGAACACTGCAGGTTCACCTTTGTGAACCAAAACGAAGACACCTACAGAGAGATGAGAAATGGGTGGTCAATGCTTTTATGGTGTTCCAGAGATTCTACCAGATACATCAGCACAATTCAAAACCTAGGACATACGACGACTTCGTTGACAGTGCATACTACAATGCATTTGTGAAGTTTGGTCGTTTCATCATGCATATTAATCCATTGTACCCAGACAAGTACATAGACTACGTGTTACATTCAAAGATCAAACTAGATCACTGGGCCAGAGATGATCTGTATGAAACATACTTGATCGAAGCACTGAAGTCTGAACCTGTTGAGGCCGCACTACAGAGGAGCATTGCGACCATGATGGACTGGGCCACAGAGCAGAACGCACAATGGCCTGACTACTTCAGATTGGTCAACACCAACAGGGCAGTGCAACACATACAGCAAGGAAAGATGAGTCCATGGTTGTTGCTAGGTTGCAGTGCAGGGAAAAGGATGTTAAAATCACTTAACGACGAACAACTACAAATGATAGAAAGATTCATAAACCCAAGTTTCTGGCCTAGCAAGTTGAAGAGCTACCCAGCAGATCAAATGTTGGTGCAGGACACAGCAAGGGAGGCCAAGATTGTCTAAGATAGATGTAGATCAATCGGATGAATTGGATTTCGTTGATGGTGACAGTTGTGTCATCATAAGCAAGAACGGAGAGATAAGAAAGATCATAGTACCAAAGATGGACACGGCGATGATAAACAGTGCAGGATACAGAGCGTTGCTTGATGTGATAGATCTATTACAACCTGGATCCAGGGAAGAGTTCATCAAACGCAACGAGAAGGACAAAGGGAGTGTACACTAATGCCTGACGTAGACATAGATTTCTTTGACCGAGACGGAACATTGAAACTGTTCAAGCACACACCGGCCACAATAATCAAAGGTGACAAGACAGAGAAGCACAAGTCCGGCGTGTACTTCCATGCAGTTCCGGAACACCCGGTTACAGGGCATTCATCATTAGATTACAAGAAGGCGGAGGACAGGGGCTACTTCAAGATAGATTGCCTCAATGTAAACATATACAAAGAAGTAAAATCAGAACAAGAGCTTGTTGAATTAATGATACAAGAACCAGACTGGGACATGCTGAAAGATCCAAAGACAGTTGAGAATCTTTTCCACCTGAATGGTCATTTCAACATAGTGTCCAAACTAGAACCAAAGACCATAGAACAACTGGCGGCGGTGTTGGCCATAATACGTCCAGCCAAGAGACAGTTGATGTACAAGGATTGGTTAGATATAAACAAAGAAGTCTGGACCAAACCCACAGATGGATCATACTTCTTTAAGAAGTCGCATGCAGTGGCTTACGCACAGGCAATTGTAGTACAGATGAATTTGATAAGCAAAGCTAAATATAGCTTTAGTGCAACACAAGATTAAAAAACTCGCTAAAAAACTTCCTAAAAAACTTAAGACATCCAGCCCATATAGAAGATCAGAACTCTATTCATATCAGCCTAATAGTCCTTTGACGAAGTATGTTGAAAAGGTATGTGGGGTTAATTGTACAGATCCTGATAAAGTTTAAACAGGTCTTCTTACTAATTGGATAGTTCTTCTCTTGACACGTTTCTTTGATATCTCAGAAAGTTTTACAGTTGGGCCATGCACTATTTCTACATCCTTTGAATTCAATGTGATCAGTGTTGTACGGAAGTATCTGAAATCTCCCTTGAGGAATATGTTTATTGGTAATTTACGATTGGATTCGTGCCACCAAATCTCCCCACACTTCAAGAAATGCATCTTGTCCTGGGGCATCATCAGCCTGCCGTAATCATAGAAGCTGATAACGTTCACATCCTCGTTCTGCACTATGCCCACGTACTCCAACTCTCCCTTCCTAATGAGGCTCAAGAATGGGAATTTGTCCTTCAATGTGTTAAAAATTTCGTTCATTCTATATCTATAAATACTGTTAAATATGTATTATGCAAACAGTACAAAGGTATTTAATAAACAACTTGGTAATCGCATACATAAGTGGTTATCACGGGAGGAACTCAGAAGTGTACGATAGACGCTTAACACTGCACAGGGGTGTATCAAATCCCATCTCATTCACGTTTAAGAATGAAGATCAGAAAGCACAGGATATCACTTCAAAGACCTACGAATTAAACGTTGTTGACACAGAGAGTAAGGCGTCAGTCATAACAAAGACGTTGACCATACTAGATGACGGATCAACGGTCAGCACAAAAGGTGATGCCAGTTGCACAATAACTGAAGGAGATCTACTTCCATTAGATGCTGGATTCTACAATTTTGCAGTGCGTGAAGTGAAGTCCGATGGTAGCAGAGAAGTAACATATGCAGACACAGGCTATGCGGCCGCAGGCACAATCGAAGTGCTAGACAGTGCTTATCCAGAATTTGTTTCAAGTGTATCCGTAACAAACTTCACAGTGACTGCCGACAGCAAATCATTAGCGAGACTGTCAGGTGTAGTTGACGCCAGACTAGGAATAAACAACAACAAGGCACTGCACTCTATCGCAGTATATACTAAAAATTTCTCAGGGAACTTCAAAGTACAGGCCACAATGGTATCAACACCATCACAGCCCACTGACTTCTTTGACGTTGCTCTGACCGGTGACGCACTGAGTTCAACAGGCGTTACCACTTACAACTTCACAGGTGTTTACCACAACGTGAGATTCACGTGGGAAAACAATACAGGTAATACCGGTCGAGTTGACAAAATCCTATACAGACAGTAAAATATAGTTAATGAATCTTATACAGAATACAATTCTGACTAGTCTTCCCGCGGGTAGGAAAAAAACCCCAAGTGGGTGGATAAGCTTCAATGCCCCTTGTTGTGTACACAACGGAGAGTCAGCAGACAAGAAAAAGCGTGGTGGCATAATGACCAGTGCCGATGGCACAGTATCCTATCATTGTTTCAACTGTGGGTTCAAAGCAAACTACGTGATAGGCCGTAAACTCAATCAGAAGATGAGAACATTCATGGGCTACATTGGAATAGCAGACGATACTATAAGGAAGATGGCCATAGAAGCCATGCGAGAAGAAGAAGGTGATGCAACATATGAGAAGAAGAAATTTGTAACATTCAACAAAAGAGAATTGCCAATAGCAACCAGGAAACTAGAATACTGGTTGGAGAGGATGTTGGAAGAAGGTCTAAAACCAGAAGAATCAGAATCCATAAACAAACTGTTGAAGTATCTCGAAAGTAGAGGCATAGGGGCTGACTGGTATGACTTCATGTATTCCACAAACAAGAGTTGGGACGTGGACAAAAGATTACTGATACCATTTTACTGGAGGGGTGACATAGTTGGGTTCACAGGAAGAATATTTGAGCAGTCTACCAAGGTCAAATACTACACAGACGTACAGCCCGGCTATGTGTTCAACATGGATGCACAGGATTGGTCGAGAAAATTTGTATTGGTAACAGAAGGACCGTTTGATGCAATTACCATTTCTGGCGTAAGCATACTGGGATCAGAGATAAATGATACACAGCGAGAGCTGATTGAAGGATTGGGCAGGCAGGTTATTGTTGTGCCGGACAGAGATGCACCAGGAGAGAAACTGATTAACCAGGCAACAGAATTTGGATGGAGTGTGGCATTTCCAGAGTGGGAAGAAGGAGTTGACGATGTGGCCGATGCTGTGTTAAAATACGGTAGACTCTTTACTATACAATCAATATTAAAAACAACAGAGAGAAGTAAACTAAAAATAGATTTGAAAAGAAAAATGTATGGCTGACTACAATAACAACGAATCGGAGCACCAGGCTAAGAACTATTCATTTGATGTGCAGAAATTGTATATTGAGATGTTATTGGCCGACGCCGAGTCTTTCGCTAGAGCTCAGAACATATTCAAACCTGAATCTTTTGATCGTAAACTGCAACCTATTGCAAAGTTTGTTAAAGACTACATGGACGAATACAAAGTGATGCCAGAAGTGGAACAAGTGAACGCATCACATGAAATACAATTAAAACAAGCAAAGGATCTGGATCCTGCACACTTCAATTGGTTGCTTGACGAGTTTGAAACATTCGCTAGACACAAGGCACTTGAACAAGCAATTCTTTCATCGGCTGATCTTCTCGAGAAAGGCGACTACGGTCCGGTGGAGGACATGGTCAAGGAAGCAGTCCAGGTTGGGCTGACTCGTGATCTAGGTACAGACTATTTTGAAGATCCAAAAGGCAGGCTCGAGGCCTTGAAAGACAACAACGGACAGATCAGTACAGGATGGAACAATCTTGATAAGAAACTGTTTGGTGGATTCAACAGAGGAGAACTGAATATATTTGCAGGAGGTTCTGGAGCAGGTAAGAGTTTGTTCTTACAGAATCTTGCAGTTAACTGGGCAACTGCAGGCCTGAATGTTTGCTATATCTCTTTTGAATTGAGTGAACAACTTACTGCTATGAGATTAGATGCAATGATGACAAATATTCCAACAAAGAAAGTGTTTCCCGAAATAGACAATGTTGAAATGAAAGTCAAGATGATGGCTAAGAAGTCAGGTAACTTGCAGATCAAATACTTGCCAAGTGGTAGCAACGTGCTAGACGTAAGAACGTATTTGAAAGAACTAGAACTTAAGAATAAGAAAAAAGTAGACTGTATATTAATTGATTACTTGGATCTCATGATGCCTAAGAGTAAAAGAATATCACCAGCGGATTTGTTTATCAAGGACAAATATGTATCTGAGGAACTGAGAAACTTGGTCGTTGAGAAACATTGTGTGTTGGCAACTGCGTCACAGTTGAACAGGGCTTCTGTTGAAGAGATAGAGTTCGATCACTCTCACATATCAGGTGGACTATCAAAGATACAAACAGCAGATAACGTGATAGGTATATTTACAAGCAGGGCAATGAAAGAGCGTGGTAGATATCAGATACAATTCATGAAAACCAGGAGTTCAAGTGGTGTTGGACAAAAAGTAGACTTGGAGTTTGATGTGGACAGTTTGAGAATAAGAGATCTCGCAGATGATCCTGAATACAAACAGTTTGACAAGCAGAGAAGCACAATATATGATTCATTGAAACAAACATCTAAAGTTTCGGTGTCGGGTGGTCCATCAACAGATGCACAACCAAAAATGCCAGATCCTCGTAAAGGAGACACTATAGGCAAAGTAAAAGCCAATGTAGAGGGTGGTAAACTGAGACAACTTCTAAACGAACTGCACTCAGATGAAGAACTGTAATGACATCAATTACATCTACGAGAAATTAAGTTCTCTCTATCCAAACTACGCCAATAAAAAACCAAAAGCTAAAATATATTCAAAAGCGTATACTAGCCTCATAGGTGTTATGCTTTCTGCACAATCCCAGGACAAACGGACAGCGATTGCATGTAGACAGTTATTCTCACTTGCCGACAATCCGGAAGACATGCTCAAACTCACACAAGAAGAAGTGATCGAAGCAATCAGACCTGCCGGGCTGTTTAATGCCAAGTCAAAAAATATACTTGCCACGAGTAAGATATTGTTAGAAGAATTTAGTGGACGGGTGCCACACACACAGAAAGAGTTAATGACCCTGCCTGGTGTTGGACGTAAAAGCTCAGACATTGTAATGCGATTCGTTTTTGGCGAACCACACATAGCAGTGGACACACACGTTTTTAGAATGCTGTGGAGATTGGGTTGGGCTGACAGCCTGGACGAGGGCAAGGCATCTATCACTGTGAACAACACCACTCCTAGCAAGTACAAGTATGGTGCTCACATGTGGTTGATAACACACGCCAAATACGTTTGTAAATCTAGAACACCTGTGTGTAATGAATGTGTGATAACTGCCGCTTGTGACAGAAGAGACATCACTGTTCCCAAGAGCAAATTACGCCAAAAAGTATAACCAAGATAATATACGCAGATAAATATTCCTGTCCAGAGCTTAATGCGAGAGGCGATAACAGGCAAACATAGGCATGAAAAATAAAGAACTAAACGACATAACAAGGCTATACGATAGATTTACTAGGCAATGTCCAGGCACAGAAGAATACACGCACAGGCTAGCCGAAGAAACTCAAATCATCCTTCAACTACGTTTCGTAGACTACTTCATACAAATATGTGACATCATCGCAATGACCCGAGACATACCACACATGACACGTGGTAGTGCTGGTTCATCATTGGTCTGTTACCTGCTGGGCATAACAGATGTGGACCCAGTGGAGTGGGACATACCCGTGGCAAGATTCCTCAACCCTAACAGGGACGACCTTCCTGATGTGGACATAGATTTCCCTCATCATAAACAGAACGAGGTCATGCAGAGGATATTCAAGAAGTGGCCAGGACGCAGTGCTAGGATATCTAATTATGTGCTCTATAAAGATAAATCAGCAAGGCGTGAAGCGGCCAAACGCTTGGGTGTCAAGGGTAACCTACCCCGCAGGTTCACATACGATTCATTAGGCATCGACGTCAAAGAGGCCAAACGGATTGAAAATAAATTGAAAGGCAAGAAGAGATGCATATCAAAACACTGCGGAGGAATAATAATGTTTCAAAGACAACTACCAAAAAGCCTGTTCACGGCAGAGAACCAAATACTACTAGACAAGAACGAAGTGGAGGACCTAGAACACCTGAAGGTGGACATTTTAGCCAATCGTGGTTTATCACAACTCATAGAAATAGATCCTACAATGAAGTTAACAGACTACCCGGAGGAAGATGCCGCTACCTCGGACCTTTTGTGTCGAGGAGACGTGTTAGGAGTAACACAGGCAGAGAGTCCAGCTATGAGAAGATTGTTCAGAGCAATCAAACCAAAGAGTGTTAAGGACTGTGTGTTTGGCACTGCACTGATAAGACCAGTGGCAGTATCCGGACGTAAGAAGGCAACCATGTTCCACGACTGGAGCAAGGAACGTATGAGTGACACCATAGTGTATGAGGACGATGCCATAGACAGGATATCGGAAGTGTTGGACATTGACAAGTACGAGGCAGACATGTACAGGAGAGCCTTTGCTAAAAAGAATGAAGAGAAGATAATGCAATTTATAACCAAGCTGGGAGATCATCCACGCAAGGATGAGATCATCACAATGCTACAATCACTATCTGGTTTTGGTTTGTGCAGGGCTCACGCTGTCAATCTAGGCAGACTCATATGGGCATTGGCATACCAGAAGGCACACAACCCTGAGAAGTTTTGGAAGGCATGTTTGAAACACTGTCATGGATCATACAAACGTTGGGTGTACAGGACGGAAGCAAAACGAGTAGGTATAGATGTCATAACTCCAAGCAAGTCCGACAGGTGGGACACACCACAGTTCCAATACAGAAAGTACGGCTGGTGGAGTCAGGAGGATTTCATGCCGGGCATGTATGTTAAAGAGCTGTACCTGGACAAGGTTGAGTTTGCTGGCATGATAGCAAACGGGAGGGTGTTCAGAGGAGACAAGGGAAGATATATAACATTCCTTACTCTAGGAGTTGGCAACGGACAGTACATAGATGTCACAATTAAAAGAGCATTCGCTTACAGTGACCATGATGTTGTATGGGGACAAGGAACTATCAGACATTCCAACAATTCCGACTACGTTGAATGTTTTGATTCAAAGGGTTTCCAGCTGGAGAGATTTTCAGAGGCGTAAAGCGTAAAATTTAGAAATGCGTTTTTTAAGAAATAACGCAAAGCGTTAAAAAGCGTAAAGCCGGCCTGCCCTTCTTTGAGCTGACCGACTCCACAGTGTTAGCAAACTAGAATGTGAATTTAATTCCAGCCGCCGCGTCTTGTGTGTCTATACCTGTAGGCACGTCAGTTTGTTGGAAAGCACCGTATAAACTAAAGTTATCGCCGATTTTCTTTTCAGCACCAACTGTAGTGTATTTGTTGCCATCTTCGATCTCACCATAACCAATTGACAAAGTAGTGTTACCCATTACATGAGAAGCAACAACTTCGTTGGCAGTAGTTTCCACTTTCGTAGACTCTACTTCTTTGATTGTGTGATTGTAACCGATTGATGTAGCATCAGAAATGTCAAACGTGACACCTGCACCCATGTACTCTACTGAGTTCACTTTGTCATCCGTGTATGCAACACCGATGTTTAGTGAATCAGATACGTCCATAGTTGCCGCAGTCTCGTACACGTCAACACCTGATTTACCAGTTGTACCGTCAACTTTGATCAAGTTGTCGAACTGGATAGCACCTAAACTGTTAGAGTAAGTCACTGTGTGTGAATCTCTGCTGAACAGTTTCTGTGCGGCACTTCCGCCGTATTCTGGGAACACATCCGTCTTAGATGTAACAGCACCCTTAAACACAGAGTTCTGTCTTCCTGCTGATAGCACACCTGCGTCACCCATGTCAATCCCAGCGTATGCTAGTTTTGAATCAAATGGTGAAGAACCAGAGTCATCCGCATCGATTTCAACTTCTAACTTCGCGAAGCCGTTGATGCCCTCTGATAGTGGGCTTGTAAAATCAACACCAATGCTAGAACCATTGTTCTCCGCTTTCGATGTTGCCACGCCTGAAGCATTCTCATTGTTTGAAAGCATGTAGTTCAATGAACCATAAACTTTCATTTCGGCCGCTTCAGCCGGTGCCGGTTTCATAACCGACCATATGGCCACAAGTGCTACTATAATAGCTACACCTATCGCCGCTTTTTTCTTAGTCATTTTCATAGATTGATTTTCTCCTCTGATCTATATGATTAATTTGCGACCACTGGCCTAGCGATCGCTCTGGATTGTAAGACATATTTATGACAAATGCAACCTTAATGTGTAGATAAATTACCAGACCGTTGACACGCACTCCATGGTAGTGTATAATTATTCACAGCAACAGGAGGTACAATCATGGGCATACACTATGACTACAAGAACACCAGGGGTGCAAAGAAATTACAGAAACAACACGAGAAGGAACAGCGTAGGCTGAGCAAGAAGTCAACACA
>Ga0209535_1001495_pt1 | contig 15877 bp, 31 predicted proteins | sample LinPmetageLP28_FD_184041 | JGI IMG/M metagenome (GOLD analysis project Ga0209535, IMG submission 184041) | Marine viral communities from the Pacific Ocean - LP-28 (SPAdes) (version 2) | ecosystem: Environmental > Aquatic > Marine > Oceanic | place: Pacific Ocean | collected 2009-08-22 | reverse complement strand
CTTGGAACGTACCTAGTATAGTAGCTAGTCGTACCTTTTCTTTAAGTGTTTCAGTTGTATCATTCTGACGTACTACTACCTCTGACAAATTACAGAACTGGTATGGGCGTAGGATGATCTCACTGCAGGGGTTGCAGCCGAAGTCATGGTCTGTTTCACGTCTACCATTCTTAGCAGCTTGCTTGATAGCTGACTGTCTGTTGAAGATACCACGTTCACCTGACTTACTGTCGTACAGAGATAGCCACTCACGCATGAACGTACCCATCTCAGGCTTAGTCTTGTAGGCTACAGAGTTGTTAGCCAACGCACGTTGACCTTCATACTCCCACCACTTACCTGACTTAGCATGAGCCATCTGGTCATCGTTTAGATTAGACAAGCTGATCAGTGCGCTGCGGCGTACACCACCTACAACGACAACCTCACCAATCTTACACATAATATCATGGCATTCAATTGGGTATAGTTTACGACCTGCTGCACTCCTAAACTTTTGTACAACAAACTCAAACAACTCAACCAATGGCTGCGGCCCTGATGCTCTACCACCAAATGTCTTGAGCCTCGCACCCGCTGGACGTACCTCAGACATATCCCATGCTGGTATCTGGCCTATGTACAGCATAGCTATCAACTCTTTAAGAGATTTAGACCAGCCGGGTCTGCTATCGCCAACCTTAATAATGGTATCTGTGCGATGAAAGTCTTCCGCTACGGTGGGTAGCTTCTCTACACAGTGCCGTTCAACGCTAAAGCCTACCCCTGTACCACACATGAGTATATACATAGTCTCATCGAATGCACGAGGATTATCTACAGGCACGTAAGAACAGTTGTATCCACCTACATGACAGCGGTCTAAGGCTGGCCCTGATGTCATCAATGCTCTCATGCTAGGCATGATCTGCTGCGACAATACGGCTCCTTCTAATTCACCTCTTAGTGAATCTGACAGCGTATAATTATGGCTATCCTGTAAGTGCTTAGACATGTAATCAAAGTATCTTTCTACTGTCTCACTCCATGTCTCACGGCGTTGTTCATCTTCTTTCCATCGTGCATACCTAGATAGCGCAATGAAGTTCTGGTAGTCGGTAGGCAATTGGTTACTGATCATAGCGATTACTCCGTTATTGTTCTAATTGTTTTAATAGTGGCACCATCTATATCATAGAAGTATTCTTGTATGCCATCCTCTAATTCCTCACCTACCTGCCCATCGGCTGGTACTGGATAGTCTTCCTCGTCAACGTCAATGGTGATAAATACTTTAACTCGCATCAGCCATAACCTCTTCAATCAACTTGTCCAGATACCATTTGGCTTTCTCTAAGTCTTCAAGGGGTTTGGCTTTGTAGTCAAAACGCCACAGGTATTTCATTATGTTACCCTGTAGGTAATATTTGAATCCATCACCAGTGGCAGCAGAGATAGCATGAATACATTCAATGCCTGTTTGATTGTAGTGAGGTGGACTGTTGACCATATCAATACCGCCCCAAGCTTTTTTACCTGCTTGTTCCTTCTCTTCCATCATCTTAGCTTTCATAAATGCATCATGTCTCATGCTGAACCTCCTGTTTTTGTATTGAAGTTAATGTGTACAATATTACCGTCATAAGTTTTCTCTACGCCCACTTCTTCTTCTAGTTCTACATCAATCTCCATCTCGTTGTCAAGTACATTTACTACATATTCATGTACAATATCACGTAACTCTTCTGACTCTTCCATGACAGGAACAGAAGCACACATCATCTTAGCAAAATGCATTACCTTATAGTAGTCATCATCATCTAGCGGGTTATCTGGCATTGCCATAATTGAAATATCTACTTCCCCACTCCATGCACCATCATCATCTGCGAATGGCCTTACTCGTATAAGGAAATCTTCTTCATTAACCTCAGTCAGTAGTTTCTCTAGCATGTCCATATGTTATCTCCTTTTTACTTTAGTTCCATTGTATTTAATGAAAGCACTATGCTTGTTCTTACCCTTCTCTTTTAGCCAGTCTTCAGGAATGATGCGGTCATAGTACCTGAAACCTTTTTGGATACACCATGCAGCGTATGTACTCTTAGCACCCTTACGTAGTTTGCTATTACTATTAGTGAATACGAAACGAATGTCAAGCTTAGGATGTTGCTTTTTGATAGCAACGTGTTTACGTCTATCTGCTGCTGTAAACAATCCTTTCGTCTCAATTATGATGCCGTTGTCCAACACAAAGTCTGGGGTGTAGGTGCGGTAGGCTAGGTCTTCCCATTCAATCTTAATGCATTCGTAACCGTAGTTGATGTTACGTTCTTTAAGATACTCTGAGACTTTAAGCTCTAGCCCACTGCGATACCCATACTTCTTAGCCGCAGCAAATCGCTTTGCGTTAGGCAATTACAGCACCTATGTAGCTTACCGTAGGTGGATTCTTAGCCTGTGACTTGACTGCTGGGCGTTCTGTTAACTTAGACCAACAATCAAAACGATAAGAACAGAAGCGACAACCAGAATTAAGTACCTGATTACCCGTCTCCTTACCTCTAAACTTCTCTGGTACAGGTTCAAAGCATCTTTCAAATTTGTTCTCCTCAACTGTTGCTACTGTCTTTTTTATCTTGGTTATCTCTTTGTCCAAGTCTAGGTTATCAGCAGGCACATACTTGAATTGACCATTAGCTTTGTTGACTACCCACCAGCCCCCGACACGTTTGCCGGATGCCTTGGCGTAACCTGCAAGCTGTCCAACGTAACCGAACCCATCTCCTGCGGCGAGGGTGTCGTAAGATTCAAACTTGTTTCTGTATGACCAGTCTGAAGCCGATTTAATATCATCAACTGCATCGTTAATGACAATATCATATGACCCATTAATACGAGTAGTACCAAGGTCAAGAGTGACTTTTTCAGTATCATTATATTTAACTCCTGCTTCTTTAAGAAGACCTTTGAACACCGCCTCAACGATGTCACCGATCATCATGTTCATTACAAATGTAGTTGGGAATGGCAAGGCCACCTCTGGCTTATTCTTTTCGTACCAGAGTTGGCAAGTGGGGCGACCCACATTAGACATTCGTATTCTGAAATCGCCCCTCTTCTTACCGCTACCGAACTGGCGAGTGATTGCATCAGCTACATCGTCTGCTACCTGCTTGATGGTAGTGTCAGACATAGTGGATGTGCCTTTGACAGCATTCTCCATGTACTGATGCAACGCTAGTTCAGCGGGATGGTTCATTACGCTACCTCATCTTCAAGTTCAATGTCAACAATACCATCAACGATTACTTCATCATCCTCATCGTTATGTGAGTTAGCTTTCTCAGCATAGGTATTGATGATGTACTCGTTGTAGTTCTGTACCCAAGCCATGAAATCACCAAAGCGATCCTGATCTTCTTGCGTAAGTTCCAGTGTCTTAGTAACATCAAGTGTAGTCACTGGTAGGTAGAAGCTGCTGCCATTAGGTAGCTTGCGTTCCTCTGTAGAAGAGGCGATGTTATGCTGCACAGGCAAACGCTTCAGGCTATTTAGCTTGGCAAACACTTTACCAAACTCTTTGAATGCGTCACGGTTCTCAATCTCCCAGATGAATGGTGTTGCATCCAACTCTGCAGGATTACCGCTTGCATCTACAGCATCAACCATCTCTACTGTGCCAAGCATTACTCGTACACGTTTGATCTGACGGATCAGTTCCTGTGTCTTCTCAGGTAGTGACTTCCAGTCAGCAATGTAACCTGCTGGCTTACCACAGTTAAAGCCACCATCATTATCTTTAAGATCAGTGTTCAGATTATCTGCCATCACTGTCTTAACGTAATGGTTAGGTGTCTGACCTGTAGCCATGACAAACTTCTTGTACATGAAACGCTGCAGGAATGGACGCAGCTTAACAGAAGAAGCGTAGTAGGTGGGGCCATCTGGAATCTCCAGCTTGTACACACCACCAGAGATAACTTCCATGTTAACACGCTTACCATTTACTTCACCTTCACCCATGATAGGTGTGTGATGAATACGTAAACGAGCAAGTGTGCTTGCAGACTTCTTGCTGCTAGTGCCACCCTCATTTGCAATGCCCATTGCTTTAGCCATTGCTGCGAAATTATTAGTATCAATTGTTGCGATTTCAGTCATGTTTATTAACTCCTTTTCAGTTGTAGAATGAATAGTTATATCAGGTTATGTCCTTGGTGTCAAGCCAATTCGGACCTATCTTTGCCTCTAATAGTAATGGTACATTAAAATCAATGCCCCATCGTGCGGTTATTAATACAGGTAATATTTTATTAGTCTCCTCTATGACGTTGATTACCTGATCTTCTTCTTCTGGGTGTACATCAATGACTATACTGTCATGTACAGAATTTACAATACAAGATTTCTTACCCTCAAGTAACTTGTCAATATGTAACAAGGCTAGAGGTACTATGTCTGCTGTAGCGAATGATTGCACAGGGTAGTTCTTGATCTGTGTAAAGTGAGAGACACGACCAGTAGACTTACGCACCACATCAGGGAACGCAAACTCTCTACCACTGGGCGTGGTAATCTTTTGTGTAGCTACAGCTTCCTTAGCCAGTCTGGAATGCCAAGCGGCAACTCCTTTGTACTTGGCGGTGAAGTGTTCGTAGTATGCTGCTTCTGCTTTGCTTCTGCCGTATCCTGTTGCGCCATAGAGTGGAGCAAACGTATGCGCTTTCGCATCCTGCCTACTCGTAGGCTGACCAGCATCACTAATAACTTTAGCGGTGTATGCATGTACATCAAATCCAGTAGATACTTCTTCAATTGCTACCTCGTCTTGCGATAAGTAAGCGGCGGCACGAAACTCTAGCTGCGCAAAGTCAGCCTCCAGTATCTTACCACCATCAAATCGTGACACAAATACTTTCTTGACAGGAAACGTGCCGCCACGTGGCATGTTCTGCATGTTAGGATCAGCACCAGAGAAACGGCCTGTTGATGTGCGATGCTGGAGCAACCGTACATGCAGCTTACCATCCTGCTTGGTGTATGTTCCAATGCCATCAACGAATGATGACAGGTAGGTATCGACAGCAGATAGCCGCCGTACCTTAGACAAGAAGTCAACAGCGTCAGTCATACTCCGTGACTTAGCTGATGCCTCAAGTAACTCTAGGTTCTGCTTGCTGGTGCTGAAGCCATTAGCTGATGCCCACTTAGCTGAAGGTGGCTTGAACTTTAGCCCCGCCACATCCATAGTAGATATAAGCAGATAACCCCGCCCATCACAGTTCTTACAGCCTGTGGGTCTAGCAAATGGTGTTCCATCTTTCTTTACCTTTCTAATACTACCACTGCCGTTACAAACACGACACTGTTCTGCTACTGTCTTGTGTATACGCTCAGTACCGCCAGCAATCAGGCTGCGGAAGTCTGCGTCACTCATATAGGGATCAATAGTATTGCCCCAGTATGGCTTGTCAATAACCTTGCGGCTGTAGATAACCCAAGACAATTGCTCTGGGCTGTTGAGGTTGATAGGTGTATCACCCATAAGAACACGGACATGAGACTGCAAGTCAGAGACTAGCTGCTTCTTCTCCTGCTCAAACTCTGTACGTACCTCGTCAAGCTTGTTGATGTCTACAGCAAAGCCACGCTGGTAGATAGCAGTCAAGCACTTAGCCACACGATTAGTCAGACGTGCGGTAGACAGTAAGCCTGTGTCAGCTACAGTGTTAAGCCTATGCCAGAGCTTGTCTGATAGCTGCTGAGTAGCGTGAAGGTCAGCAGATAGATACTCACACAACTCGTTGTATGGTATGTCTCGTGTACTGTACCCCTTCTTGAAGTACTCCTTGAGAGTGTCCTGCTTCTTAGTGTCTAGCTCGTAGCGTTCCGCACATGCTTCAAGTGACAACGGTTCTTTGATGCCACGCTGTAGCACATACTCAGCAAGCATAGTGTCAAACACTGCGCCATCATACTTGAACCCTGACTCCCATAGCCATAACAAATCATGTGCCACGTTGTGACATATGAGTACAGTAGTTTTGTCTAGCCATTCTTGTACAACAGTATGACCAAAGTCATCTGCATCTACCTCACTGTGGTCAAAGGTAACAATGCGTTCAACGCCTTGGTCATTCAGCATACCCACCATAGTCAATGAGTTGTCTGGCTCAAATGGATCAAGGTGTAGCTTGCCATCACGCTTAGTCGTTGTATTCTCTACATCAAGTGTTAGTTTCATATCTGCCCATCCTTACTGTTCCTGTCTTGTCTAGTGGTATCTGATAGAATAACTCACCAGACGCTATATATTTATTAGATACCTCAACTGGTGTCAAGTCTTTAATGTCTTCAGACTTAAATAATATAGCTGAGGTTAGTGGTTTATTCCATATGAAGAACAAGGTAGGTGAAGCAAAGAACTTACGCTTGCGTTCTGGTAGCTGCACTGTATCGAATGGGAACTTGTCTGTATCCCATACGGTCTTGACTTCACACTCGACATAGAACTTACCCTTGCTACCCTCAGCAATTAAGTCCTGCCCATAGGTGTTAGGGTTCTCCCATATCTCATATCCTTTGACCTGCATATATTCCATAGTACGGACACGTGCAGGCTTGTCGTGCTTACCGTGTAGTGCTTCACTGAATTGTTTCCTCATCCCTCATACCTCGCTGTCTGATAGTTAAGTTCACAGTTCACCATGCCATGCCATCCATTCAACTTGTTCTTAACAATGTTGATGTGACGCAGTGGGCTTTCTTCTTCCTGTCCTTCTACCGTAGGTGACTTGCCAATCAGTATCATCAGGTCAGCTTCAGCAGCCTTGCCTGTACGAGAGCCTTCCATCATAGACTGATTAAGCTGCGCACGACCTTCAGCTTCTGCTGACAACTGCGACATATAGAATACAGCACAGTCATATGTCTTGGCAATCTGCCTAGCGTATATAGCACAAGCCTTGAGTGCCTCATCAGGTCTTGCGTATGACCCCGGAACAAGGAACTTGTCACCCATGTCTAGCACAAGAATGTCAGGCTTGTGTGACTTACACACAGACTCAACCCATGCCATGTCACGACCACCAGCATCTTTGATCTTGATGTTGTTCATCACTGGCTCATACCTAGCCTTGGCTGCACCTAGATTGTCACGCACCTCACGTGCTGTCATACCTGCAGCAGCAGTCAAGTACCTAGCACCAACACGATGGGTAGGCTCTTCGTTACATAAGATGATACACTTAGCACCCTGATGAGCAAAGCCATTAGGTGCAGCAATCAAGCTGGCATGGAAGGATGTCTTACCAGTGTTAGGTCTAGCACCCACCTCAATAAGCTGACCACCTGACACACCCTCTATCTTGCGGGTCATGGACGGTATGTTGAATGCCCACTTAGCTTCTAGCTCTGCCTTAGCCATAAGCGTTTCGATACTGATGTCATCCCACTCAATGTTTAGGTTAGGGATAAAGTCATCGCCATAACGCTCAAGCACATTGCGTAGCTTCTCAAGTGTAGCTGCGTCACCATTGACCATATCAAAGCCAATGTTTGCAACGTCTTCTCCAACCACCTGTTGGAATAGCTTAGACAGCACCTCTTGTGCTATGTCACTGCCCATAGGCTGCTCACGTTTAACCTGTGCAAACAGGCTAGAGTAGGCTTGCTTCTGTGCCGTAGTGAGGGTGGGGTTGTTCGCCATGAACAATGCCTCAATCTCATCTGGTGTAACAGTACGCTCGTACCTGTCCATAGCAGTGTCGATAGCTTCCTTAATCTTACGAGCATCCTTACTAAACAAACGCTGCGGACATTTTGATCCACGGTGATCGTCATAGAAAGACTTATCCATAAGGCTTCTAATTATTGATAATTCCATTTAACTTCTCCATATCTGTCGGGTTACGATATTTCAAATCGTCAGTCAGTCGTAGTACACGAACATCGTTCACGTGTCCACGCAATTCCTTTGCCATCTGCAAAGTCTTCGGTAGCGCATCGGGGTCTAACGCTATTACTGCTGTCGAGAACTGTGAGAGATACCCTTTATGCGACTCTTGCAATGATGTTCCAAGAAGCGCAACCCCGACAAAGGAACCGTAACCAACAACGGCTGCACTCACACAGTCCTCAACAACTACTGCGACTTTACCACACCCAGAGGTATAAGGCAAGCCACTTTTTCCATATCGTTTCCATTTAGGTAGACGATTACCAAGCGCACGGCCTGTTGCATCTACAATAACTCCATCATGTATGACAGGGAATACCACACGGCTTTCCTTCACATCATACATCAAACCTAATTCATCTATGTCCAAGCCCCATGTGTCACACCACCTGTTCATGTACAGGTTATCACGGTTAGGCACGATGTACTGAGGCATGTCGAATGTATCGGCAGCAAACTCCTCTGCACCCTTGAAGCCAGACCGAATGTCATCGACTGTCAGATGCACACGATTGCCACCCTTGATACCACACGATACCTTGTAACAGTTCCAGACAAGGGAACCCATGTTGTTTGTGATAGTGAATGTCTTGAGGCCACCACATATAGGACAATTCATACGCTTTGTATGTCCGTTAGGTACATCTAGATCACTTATAATGTTATGTATATTCATATGTAATACTCACTTTCGTTGCGGCAGTTAAGTGCTTTTACCATGAGACTTCCTCATTGTCAATGCAGAATTTGCAGATGAGTAAGTATTTTTCATGTATGGTTTAACAGACTGTGGATTACTATGTCCTGTAACCGACATGATTTGTCCCATAGGTACACCAGCTTCAACCATCTGTGTCGTACCAGTCCTGCGCAAGTCCATTAGACGTAGCTCCTCAGACAGCCCAGCTTGCCGCATGACAGCCCTTCCAGCTTTAGATAGTCTCTGCATACTATACGGCTGGTACTGCCCCTGTACAGGCATTGTACGAGGAACAACGTACTGTTGAAAACCAAAGTCCTGCTCCTGATGTATCAGCATGTCATATAGGTCATCTTCAATAGGCAATGTTACGTCTGCCCTACGCTTTGATTGCTCAAGAAATAGTTTTCTATTAGCAAAGTCAAAGTTATCCCACGTCAACAGACGCATGTCACCTAGTCTCTGACACCAGTCATATGCCATATGCACTATCAAGCCAAGGCTACGCCACTCAAATTGACTGTATGCAGTGTCAAGAAATTGACGCACGTCATCCTCAGTCCATACAACCTTGCGTTGTGGTGGTGTCTTACGCCTGACACTGGCGAAGGGGTTGATATCTGTGTACTCCATGTCAATAGCATATCGATACACGATAGATGACACAGTGCAGATGTGGTTGGCGAAGCTGATGCCCCGCACAACCCACTCTTCATAGGCGTGTTTAGCTTGCTTGCTAGTCAGCTTGTCAAAGTCTACATCACCAAAACTGTTACACATTATAGTAAGAAAGTATTGATAGTCTTTCTTAGACTTGTCTCGTAACATGTTGTAATCATTGGAAGTGTAGTACTTGTCAACTAGTTGCTGCACTGTGTTCATCATGCCGCTGCCATCTCCTTGAACTGTGCGCTTTCAATCCAACCAGCCACATCAATCTCACGCTTGAACATTGAGATAGCTTGTGTGTCCTTGCCTGTATTACGTAGGGCAAAGCCATTACGCTCATCGGCATAGGATGCATAGTTGGTGAAGGCTGAGTACAGTGACCACAGATTACGTCCACGTACACCAGCTTCCTGACTGTACAAACCATACATCTTCTCTGACTTACTGTCAGACTTTAGTATACCTTCAAGCATAGCCTTAACATCTACATGGGCAAGGCTAGTGTTAGCCCAGCGTTGCATCTGTTCTGCTTGTGCAGTGAAGTCCTGTTGTGACTTGTGCAGTTCAGTGATGAACCTGTCGAGGCTGAAGTTGGATGTGTTCTTACGCATCACCTTACTGTGATCGCCTGTGATCTGCCCATTGAGACAGAAGAAGTCGATAGCACCAAAGATGGTGGTGTTGGAACACGTACCGTTGACACCATGCAAAGCAATGATCCGCTTCATCAGGGTAGTCTCGTGCTTGTCGGTGGTGATCTTAGCCTGCACATTAGGCAGGGTCACGTCCATCATAGCCCAGCCAGACTTGTGTGCGCTGCGCCAGTACACATGTGCATCTTTCATGTCATGCTCAGACAGGGTTTCTGTCGTAGTCTGCATGACGTTAGTGAAAAAGTCAGTGTGTGATGCACATGTGAAGCCATTGCCTACGATGCCAATGTAGTCACCTGTAGTGCCATTGATGACATACTTCTTGTCGTCAACTTTAGTCGGCTCAAACTCAACATTAAAGTTGAGGTGTTCTGGGATATATTCTAGCATGTTAGTTCTCCTTTATAGTATCGATAATAGTAAGTCCATAGTTATACTCTTTATTGTATAAGATGTCAACAGTCTTCCAACTCCTTCTGGAACTCAGTCCATGCGGCATGGAATACCTCATTAAAACTGTGGTAGTTGGCATCCTCAAAGGCAGCAGACGCTACCTCAAAGATGTCCTGCCCACTCCACATGACTGCTTGGGATAGCTGTATCCCTTTGATTTCATTACTATTCACCGCAATTCTCCATGTACCATTTCTTGAAAGTACGAAACGCCAGCAGCTTGTATGCTTCTAGGTCTAGGTTCTCCCAATCTGACAGGTCAATGCCACATACCTCGTATGTGTTTTCTATTTCGCTATCTAGCATTACCATGATAGCGTTGGCTTCGTTGCGTGTTAGCTGTAGCCATATTGTGTTACCTTTAATCATTGTCAATCTCCCTCATTCTCAGAGCGTATACTGTCTATCAGATCAATGCGATCCTGATGTTGAGCCATCTTGTCTAGCTCAGACTGTACCGCTTCCATGATATCCGAATGCTCACCAATGCCAGCCGGATTGTTTAAGTATACAGCTATGTTGGTCTTGTGTAAGTTTACATTTCCAACAGCGTGTAGTCTCAGTGATGCTAGTAATTGACTAGGCTTTATTAGTCTCTCGTACATATAATTTCTCCTTTACCATTCTATAGGGTAGAACACTTCTACCATGCTGTCACACTTAGGGCAAGTCAGTATCGTGACCATGCTGAACTCATCACCACGATGGTCATCAGGGTCTATGTCATGGTCATTGCCCCAGATTAGTTCTGTATCTTTACAGTGCCAGCAGTTCATGTGTAAGTACCCCTTCATCACGTTCATGTAAGTCATCTACATCTATGCCATCACAGATATATGAGTAGTCATAGTTGGGTATGTCGAATAGCTTGATGCTGCCATCCTCATTGCGAACATAGTCATCTGCATCATCATCCCATACAGCTACAGTCATATCCCATACGAGTGGGGCATAGGTTTTATCAGGGTCAAACATCGTCAATCTCCTCTTGCTAGTGTGACTGATATATCTGCGTCATAGTCACCATCATACTCTTTCCAATGCTCACAGTCCAAGCTTATTGCAAGACAAGCTGCTTGGTCAGCATCGGGAGCCTCAACAGTGGCAACGCTGGCTACTGTATAGCTTCGGGTTACTTCATACTTAGGCATATCATTTCTCCTTCAATGCATCCATTACTAGGTATATAATTATAGCCAAGCCCACTACCAGATACCCAATGACAAGCAAGTCATCCAAGCCCATATCAGGCATCTGGTTTTGTAGGCACAGGATTGTGTTGCAGTTAAGCATAGTCAAACTCATAGCGTTTCTTGGCTAAGTCTACTGCGGCACTATGTAAGGCATATTCATCCTCGTACTTTGTCCGCAACTCCTCATACGCCTCATCATATAGACGCTCCATGATTGCTTCGTTGTGTGTGTTACTCACTGTCAAACTCCTTCACAAACTCTAGTTCTACATGCTTGTCTGGATACATTGCTTGTGCCATGTCGAGTGCATGTTCTACCGCATGATTCCAGATAGGTTGCTCCAAGGGTTGTGGGTGTACATCGTACACACCACTGATCCCATCCATCTTAATACCAACAGTCCAATACATTATGCTGCTACCTTTCTGCCTGTCTTGGCTCTAGCTAAGTCCATAGTACGCAAGTCATGTGTACCTAGACTGATCGTGATACCATCAATACGCTTCTCCTTGCGTTGGCGATTGAGGCGTACCTCTTTGCCAATCTCTTTGTGCATCTTGTCGAGGAAGATGCCAGCAAGGTCTTGTGCCATATACTGTAGGTAGCCACCAACATCTGCCTTTGTAGTACGGGCAAGCTTGAGACACATATCATAGAACGCTTCACGCCCCATACGCTTACCATGCAACTCCTTGTACAAGGCTTCTACCTTGGTGAACTTTGCTGCTAGTTGTGCGCTGCCTTGCACTTGCCCCTTCTTACCTGTAGTACGCTTGAAGTAAGTGCCAGCTTTGATTGTGTTCTCAATGTTTAATGTTGTCATAATAATATCTCCTTTAGTTGGTTTGTATGTTTGTGTTAGTAGTCGGGGTAGTCACTAGTCCGCTGTCGGACTTAATATGTCTTATGACATACTTAGCACGGTTGATAAACTGCCGTGCTTGTTCTTGGTCATACGACATAACATGTTGTGCATCAGATAGGATAGACATAGCCAACATGCAAGGCATATCTTCGTGCAGCATATCTTCCATGTCTAGCTGTGACAGGCCATACATATTCATGTACCGCTTGTCAGTCTCTATCTGTGCTACTTCATTCCAAGTTAAGTTACCCATGAATATTCTCCTTTAGATTAGCAAGTAGTTTAGTTACAACAAGTTTTGATTCTGCATCACGTAGATATTTTTCATAGAACTTTACTTTTTTTAATGCATCCTTCGCTTTATCGTTCCAGTTGTTCATGACTTTGGCCTGCAAATCGGGGCGTACCTGACTCAATGCTGCTTCCGCTTTGAAAAGATACTTAGCTATGTTAGCTGTACAGTAGTCAATAATGTCTTGTAATTCCTGCGTAGTTTGCGCTGGTGTTAAATCTAAACTAGGCATAGTTTTGCTCCTGCATTATCTGAGTGTTACGTCTGGCGGTACGCCTCACGTTCTGCTTACGCTTGTTGTATGAACGCCATTGGTCACGCTTGCCCTCTGGCTTAGTTGTCTTTAATGACTTCATCTTTTCCACTTTTATTTGCATTGTCTTTATCCTTGTTACGATTGTACTTGGTTTTGTCTGGCACTTGTTGTGTCCTACGTCTACTCTGTAGTAGTGCCTTTGCTACAGGGTTAATAGATTTAATTCGCATTGTCAAACTCCTTAGTCCGCTGTCGGACTAGTCTAGTATATCTAAGTAACAATATATACTTCACTAAAGTATCAGTATATATGTTACATAAGATATACATAAGGGATTGTCAACCAATGCCATGAAGCTTCCGCCAAGTCACCCATGTAATTGCTTGCAATTCGTATGGCTTCATACGTCTGCCATCTACCTTGCAACGCTTGGCAGCTTGACGATAGGCTTCCTGAAGGTTGGCATATTCTTTGATCCCAATGTTGGTACGATTGTCAGTCAGGTTGACTCGCTCATTGTATGCAATGTTACGAGCATGTCCATCAATGGTGCAAGTATCATCACCCATGATGTTCTCATAGAAACATACAATCTTCTTGCCATTCAAGATAGGCTTGACCTCATCATACAATTTGTTATTGGTATCAGCATTAGCTGATTTGTAACGCATTGGCATAGCCTCAAGAATAGACCAAGCCTTGCGCTTCATGGTGGTGTATGTACAGACGGATACTGTATCCATGCCATCACCATCCAAGAAAGCCTTGACGATAGCCTCACCATTGACAAGGTTGGTAGCCCAACGATTGTTAGGTGACAAGGCAGCCACAACGCCTACGACAATGTGTACTGGTACATCATACCGCAGGGCAATAGCCATGCAAGCATCATAGGCATTGGCATACCATGCCACACCTGCCGCTACGTCATTACGCTTGGCCTTACGCCTCATGGCAATGATGTTGCTGACTGCTACAGTCATGTTGAATTGTGTTTTCATTACTTTATCTCCGATAAGTATTGCAGGACTTCAGTTAGAGTTTTGTTATACAAAGGCTCCGGCTCACCGTCAACCCATATCTCACAGGTTTCACGATATTGTCCACAAGCCATGCCCTCGCCTGTCCTTTGGTTTTGAATGATGGACACTTCACGACCATCCGGCATTGTTAATACAATGTGATTATGTTCAAGTCTCATATCATTTACTCCGTAAAAGGTTGAACTTCAAAGTCATTAGTAAGCCAACGTATATCATTGGTTCTCATAGATTGCAACAGCATTGAGCCAGTAGGCCAAGCTGGTACACGTTTAGGCAAAGGCAACACAAGCCACAACGTGCCATGCTCATGGACACGATTCTTGCCATGCCTTGTTTTGCCAAGCAAAGATAATATCTTTCCGTTTATCATTACACCCACTCCATTTCATAAGCATCTTCAAGCCAACGCATAGCTGTACCTATGTCACTAGCACCACAGTCCATGCAAGCATTGATGGCTCTATCTTCCATCTCACGCTCATGGCGTATCTCTTCCTCAAGAGAACGCTGCAAGTGAGCAATCTCATGCTCAAGGTCAGTGACGGAATACTTCTCATAGCCCATGCCACGAGGACGTACACCATGTACCTCTTTGAACAAGTCCCACAAGGTCTGCAACATTTCATCTTTGTAAATTGTAGCCAATTTATAATCTCCTATTAGCTAAGTTTTTCCAAGTCAACTTCTACTTGACCACCAGTACCAATCAATACTGATTGGATACGTACCTTATTCCCGCCGCTTCTAAGGGCATCTGCCGTGTCAGAAGCATTCGCAAGGCTATGTGTAGACTGAAAGCATACCCAATCACCTTCCTTTGTATCACCGCCATAGTTACCACCACGATGTACCATATTCACAAGAAATAATTCAGTCATCTTCAATTCTCCTTAGTCCGCTGTCGGACTAGCTAGAGTGGATATAAGTAAGAACACTTATCACTAACGTTCTAAGTGTTATTACGTTATACACACTAAAGTAAATTCTTGTTAATCATCCTTTGTTTCAAGTCAAGCAAAGCTTGCATTTGTGCATCACGCTTCGCATCCGCTGCAACCTTGGCATCATATTCAGCTTGCCAAGCTTTAGCTTGTCCAGAGACATAGCAACGGAACTCAGGACGTGTCTCCGGCTCATAGCTGCGGCTATAGGCTTGAGTGTCCATGCTACGCCAGCTTGATCCCACAACCTTATGCCGCCCCATGTCTATGATTGCACCACGTTTAGCCATTGTTTCTGTACCTCGCAATAATTTCATCTTCGATGCGGACTTGTCTTTTCCTCAAAGCACTGTCATAAAAACACAAACCCATTGCCCAAGTCATAAAGCTAATGCAAAGCATTATTCCTGCTGACATGGCATCATACATCACAAGGATGATAGGTGATGATGCAAAGGCAGCGAATGCTATGCACCACCAGAACAGGCAGCAGATGCTATGGAAATATTCTCTAATCATTTTCAATACTCCGTATTGTCTAAGTCCGCTGTCGGACTAGTGAAAGGTAGACTGTAGCTTATGCTACAGCCTCAAATGGTACAACTTCGTTGTTATCTTCAATCATGCCAATGGCATTTGCCATAGCAATCTTAAAATCAGCTATGCTGATATTGTTCATTTCTACTTGCAGTAGAACTTCAAGAGCCAAATCCTCAGCAGTCTTTACAGACTGTACTGTTTCAACCTTTGGCTCAATAGCCTTTGGCTCAACAGGTGTCTCAACCTCTGGTTGAACAGGCTCTTTCTCAACCTTTGGGTTGACAATAGTATCGACTGCTTTCAGCAAATCCTTCATAGAAGCAAACTTGCC
>Ga0209535_1001492_pt1 | contig 15886 bp, 11 predicted proteins | sample LinPmetageLP28_FD_184041 | JGI IMG/M metagenome (GOLD analysis project Ga0209535, IMG submission 184041) | Marine viral communities from the Pacific Ocean - LP-28 (SPAdes) (version 2) | ecosystem: Environmental > Aquatic > Marine > Oceanic | place: Pacific Ocean | collected 2009-08-22 | reverse complement strand
AAGTTGCAACTAAACAATCGAATATTACAAACACAATTAAGAAGTTCTTAGATGATAAAGGTAATGTAAAAGATGTTAAAGGTTATCACAAAGCTATGTATGCCGCTGAAAACGTTGACAAAATAGCACAACATTTTTATGAGCAAGGTAAATCTGATGCTACTAAAGATCTTGTTGCTAAGTCTAAAAACATAACAGAAGACGTAAGGCCATCGCCTACGGGAGAAGTTTTTGTTGGTGGATTAAAAGTTAAAGCTATAAGCGGTCTTGATTCTTCAAAATTAAAGATAAAATCAAGAAAATTTAACTAAAAAACAAAACAATTAATTATGGGACAAATTTCTCCTGTGTTTGGAAGCATTATACCTTCTCAAACTCAATTAGCGCTACAAAATAATTACCTAGCGTTTAATGGTGGTGCGAATGACTTCGTACAACAATACCTACCTGAAGTATATGAAGCTGAGGTAGAAAGATATGGAAACAGAACTTTAAATGGTTTCCTTAGAATGGTTGGCGCTGAAATGCCAATGACATCTGATCAAGTTATCTGGTCAGAACAAAATAGATTACACGTTTCTTACACTGGCGTTACCTTAGTTGGTGCTGCTGCTGCAAACGGAACAATTTTTACTTTTCCATTAGCTGGTGGAGTACAAAATGCTATTTTTGCTAATGATACTATCGTGGTAATGAACCCAGCAACGGGTGTTACTGTGAAAGGTGTTGTATCAAATAGCCAGAATATTGGTGGTCCTCTTGCACAGATTACTGCTTTTCCTTTTCAAGGAAATAACTGGAACGCTTTACAAGATCAAGCTGGGGCACCTATGTCCGTTAACTTGAAAATATTTGTATATGGTTCTGTATTTGCTAAAGGTTCTGTAGGACCAGTTTCTCAAGGAGCTGCTCCAGTTGCGGGATCTTACAAATCAATTCAGCCACAGTTCACGCAATTTGCTAATCAACCAATTATCATAAAAGATTCATTCCAAATTAATGGTTCTGATATGGCTCAAATCGGTTGGGTAGAAGTTGCTACAGAAGATGGTACATCAGGATACCTTTGGTATTTAAAGTCTGAGTCTGAAACAAGATTACGTTTTGACGATTACTTAGAAATGGCAATGGTTGAAAGTGAACTAGCTGCTGCTGCTGCTAACCAAAACTTTGCTGCTAACTCTGTTAACGTACCAGGCTTTACTGCTGCTGGTGGTGCAGCTGTTGCGCATGGTTCTCAAGGTCTTTTTGCTGCTATTCAAGCAAGAGGTAACGTTATGTCTGGATTTTCTGGAGGTACCGGTATCGGAGACTTTGATCAAGTACTTAAAAATCTTGACACTCAAGGAGCTATCGAAGAAAACATGCTTTTCTTAAATAGAGATCTTGATTTAGATTTTGATGATATGCTAGGGCAAATCTCTGCTGGACAATCTGGCGGTACTGCTTATGGTTTATTTGAAAACTCTGAGGATATGGCGCTTAATTTAGGTTTCTCTGGTTTCAGAAGAGGTTCTTATGACTTCTACAAAACTAGCTGGAAATATCTAAATGATGCTTCAACAAGAGGTGCTGTTGCAGTCAACAACATCGAAGGTGTATTAATACCTGCTGGAACTTCAACTGTGTATGACCAACAACTTGGTACTAACATAAGAAGACCGTTCTTACACGTAAGATACAGAGCTTCTCAAACAGAAGACAGAAGATACAAAAACTGGATCACAGGATCTGCTGGTGGTGCTTACACTACTAACTTAGATGCTATGCAAGTTAACTGGTTATCTGAAAGATGTTTGGTTACTCAAGCTGCGAATAATTTCGTATTATTCCAACAATAAGATTGCTTTAAAGTTTGTCTCCGTCTTCGGGCGGAGATACTCTTTATTTTATTAATTATATTATATTATATCATGTCAAAGACTAAAGAAACACAAGCCCCAAAATGGGAGATAAAAAGTAGAACATATCTACTATCACATGGCAAAGAGCCATTAACATATACATTAGGATCAAAAAACTCAAGGCGTTCGCCACTTATGTGGTTTGACGAAAGTAGTGGAGTTCAAAGAGAATTAAGATATGCAACCAATCAATCTTCACCGTTTGTTGATGAACAAAAAGGAGAAGTAACATTAGGTCATATTATCTTTGAAGATGGAGTTTTAACAGTTCCTAAAGAAAAACAAAATTTACAAAAATTATTATCTTTATATCATCCAAGAAAAAGTCATACATATTACGAATGGCAAGCGGATGAAGTTGCACAAGATGAACTTGAAGATATAAATCTAGAGCTAGATGCTATGATTGCTGCTAAAAACATGGACATTGAACATGCAGAAGCTGTATTAAGAGTTGAAAAAGGTTCCACTGTTTCAAACTTAAGCTCTAAAGAACTTAGAAGAGATTTACTTATTATGGCTAAATCAAACCCTGCTGGGTTCTTAGCTATTGCTGCTGATGAAAACGTAGGATTAAGAAACGTTGGAATTGTAGCTGTAGAACAACAAATTGTTAAATTATCACAAGATCAAAGAGATTTCTTGTGGGGATCTAATGATAGAAAATTAATGACAATACCATTTGATGAAAACCCTTATTCAGCGTTAGCTGCTTGGTTTAAAACAGATGAAGGTGTTGAAGTTTTTAAAACAATCAAGAAAAAGTTACAATAATATGTGACTATAACTATAGTGAGGGGTCACTTAAAAACTGGCCCTAACCACTATTAATTAAAATACCATAATGGCGATAAACATAAACTCAGTTTACAAAGCAGTATTAGTTGTTCTGCAACAAGAAAAAAGAGGTGTACTTACACCCGTTGAATTCAACAAGATTGCCGCACAAGCGCAGCAAGAAATATATACTTCGTATTTTGACGAGCTAAACTTGGTATTGAGAATGCCTCAAACTTCATTAGCTTATGCAGATAGAATGGCTATATTAGATGAGAAAATTCAAATATTTAAAAGAAACGAAACAAAAACTACAGCTCTTGCCGCTGGTGTTTTAACAACCACTCTTTCAAATGTGAATGAATTAGGTTCTGTTATTTATTTAGCAGGAGCACCAGGAACTCCTCTTGTTCCTGCAGGTAGAGAAGTTCAAAGAATACAAGAGCAAGATGTTTATACTGTTAATGAATCTCCACTTACAAAGCCAACAACTTTTTACCCTGTTTATACTTATGAAGCTAATGTATTAACATTTTATCCTAATACAATACCAGCTGGAGCAAATATGAGGGTAAATTTTTTAGCTTATCCTGTTGATCCTATATGGGGTTTTAATATAGAACCAAATTTAGGTAATTATGTTTACGAATCTCAAAACTCAACAAATTTTGAAATACATCAATCTGATCAACCTTTGTTAGTAGATAAAATATTAGGTTATGCAGGCGTAATGACTAAGGATCAATTAGTGTTATCACTGGCATCAGCAAAAGAACAACAAATAAACGTAGACAATCAAAAATAAAAAATCATGGCAAATACCCCTATAAGTAACGCTTTTATATCTGTAAATGATATTGTAAATAACTTTATAATATCGTATACTGGACCAGGTAAAATAATACCTGATAGCAAAAGAACCGAAGTAATATTTCATGCTAGACGTTGCTTGCAAGAGTTTGCTTATGAAACTATAAAAAGTCAATTCACACAAGGTCCTACTGTTGTAACAGCTGGAGCTGGTAACGAAATTGATTTACCAACAGATTTTGTTGCTGTAATAGGCGCAACTATGGTTATTAATGGTGCAACCGCTATACCACTTACAGAGGTTTCTAAATTAGCTGATCTTGTTGCTGGAACATTTTTTATAGATTACGTGGCTAAACCTAAAACTATTGTTTATGGAGATAGTTCTGGTGCAGCCCCAAATGGTGCTACTCTAACGTATTTATCAAATGCCCTTACTACAGATGAATCAGCTGCTATTCCAAAACTAGCAGAAGAAGCAATGTATGTATGTATGGTGTATGCAATACTTAGTAACAGAGGAAATACAGATCTTAACACATTACAAAGATTATTAATAGAAAAAACTGATAAATTAGAAAGAGCTAAATCAAGACTAGTATTTACTAATTTCTCTTAACACAACATAGAAGATGGCAATAAACGTAAATACTGTATATCAAACCGTTTTATTGATATTAAATAAAGAACAGAGAGGATATATGACGCCTGTTGAATTTAATAAAACAGGTGCTCAAGCTCAATTAGAAATATTTGAAACATACTTTGATAGCTTAAATCAGCAAATACGTGTTCCACAAACAAGTGCAGATTATTCAAATAGAGTTGTAAGTCTTGAAGAAAAACTTTCTATATTCAAAGAGTTTGGAGATGCTGCGTCAGTATCTGCAAGTAGTGTTTTTAACTTACCACAGCAATTCTCTGGTTCACCTCCAATAGCAACAACAACAACTCCACCAACCACAACAACTACAACAGACTATTTAATAGTAGGAGCAAGTGCTACTGAAGTAGCTAATGGAGTTGTAGAAGTTTTTCTTGGTGATGTTTTGATTTCTGATACAGAATATACTATTGCGGGACTAACAATAAGTTTTAATTTAACACCAGCAAACGGGCAAAGTGTTACTGTTAATATATATCCTAAGCAATTTTATAAATTAGGTCAAGTTTTACATGATGCCGGAGGAGCAACTATTCCACGAGAACTGCAAGAAGTAGGTAGAGATGAATTATATCATTTATTAAGTTCTGATTTAACAGCACCTAATACTAATAATATTATTTATTTATATGAAAAAAATCAACTTACTGTTTATCCTACAACTATAGTAAGTGGTGTTCAAGTTGCTTATTTAAGAAAACCTTTGCCACCTATATGGAATTTTACATCTGGATCTAATAATCAATACCTATATAAGCCATCAACATCATTTAATTTTGAATTAAACCCAGTAGAACAAACAGAATTAATATTAAAAATATTACTATACGCAGGAGTTGTAGTAAAAAGTCCTGAAATAGTTCAAGTAGCAGCTCAACAAGTTGCTCAAGAAAACGTTAATCAAAAAAGCTAGATTATGCCTATACCTAATGGTGGTTTAATAACCGAAACTAACAGACAATATTACGCTGGAGCTCAGCAGTTTACAGTACCGGCAACCGCTGTTAATCAAACTTTTACTAGTACGTTTGATACTAATTTAGTTGTAGGAACAGGTAATTATTCTGATCAAGCTACTAATGGTTATAATTTAAACAATTTTAAAATATTTATAAGTCCTGATGCTAGCACGTGGACAGAATTAACACCAAAGTCTACAGATGTTAGTACTGCAGTTAGTGGAGTAAATGCACAAGCTCAACCTGTGCTAAATATAACAGCTTCTGCAGCTTCTCAAGGTGGTAACGTAATAGGAGTTTTCAACGCTTCAACTAATGTTTTTTATGGTACTATTGTTAGCTTTGTAAACAATGCGGGATTGGGAACAGATGCTTTAACGCTTAGTCAAAATTTACCAGCAGGTGGTGTAAGTAATATTAACGTTTTATTACGTAGATTAACACCTTGGCAAATGACTACGCCAAATTTAATAACTGTAATAGGTTCACTTGTAGCCAACACTTATTTAAAAATAGAATTAAACGAAGATGCTAAAGACAATAATCTTGGAAGCTATGAATATACTAGATTAAACGATATAATTAATAATTTTTTAGTAGCTTACGTTGGTACTGGTAAATTAATACCAAGTGCGGAAAGAACTGATGTTATATTTCATGCTAAACGAGGTTTACAAGAATTTAGTTATGATACATTAAAAAGCATTAGATCTTCTGAACTTACCGTTCCTAGTAGTTTAAGCTTAACTATACCACAAGACTATGTTAATTATGTAAAATTAAGCTGGGTTGATGAATTAGGTGTGTTACATCCTATATATCCAACTAATAATTTAAATCAAAGTCCTTATTATACTTTTTCTCAAGACGAAGAAGGTAATCCAATACAAGATAGTAATGACAGTAATACAGAAGTTACATCTCAAATGAATCCTACTTGGGATAAAACAAACCCTAGATTTATTAGTGGCGGTTTTAGAAATGATTTAGATGGGGCAAATGTTTTAGATCGTAGTTATTCGGACTTTTCATTAGGTCAAAGATATGGATTAGAACCACAAACAAGTCAAAAAAATGGTTGGTTTAAGATAGATGAAAGAAAAGGAACATTTAACTTTACTAGTAATCTAGCTAATAAATTAATATTATTACAATATATATCTGATGGTAATGCTTATGACATTGATGTAAGAGTACCTAAATTAGCTGAAGAAGCTTTATATGCACATATTATTTATGCAATACTATCTACTAGAGTAGGTATTCAAGAGTACATTGTAAGAAGATTTCAAAAAGAAAGAAGTGCTAAATTAAGAAATGCTAAAATAAGATTATCTAATCTTAAACTTGATCAAATAATTCAAGTTATGAGAGGTAAATCTAAATGGATTAAATAACTCATATGGCAGAAATCAAAAACAGTTTTCTAAGATCCAAGATGAATAAAGACTTGGATGATAGATTAATACCTAATGGTGAATATAGAGATGCGCAGAACATATCTGTAGGTAAGTCAGAGGATGATGATATAGGTGCTTTAGAAACTGTCTTAGGTAATGCTGAAAAAATATTTGCAATAACACCTGCTTTACCAGCCAATATACAGACTATAGGTTATTTAACTGATGAATACAGTCAAAAAATATTTGTTTTTGCTACAAACTATACAGATATAAACCCTAATGTAACACCTACCTACGCCACTGCAGGTAAAAGATGTGTAATATATTCTTGGTCACCTTCAAATCCAGCAACAGCTACAATTATAGCTGATGGTATATTCTTAAACTTTTCAACTACAAATCCTATACAAGCTAGTTTAATTGAAGACTTATTATTTTTTACAGATAATAGAAATCAACCAAGAAAAGTAAATATAAATCAACCACCTAATTATTATAATGAAGAGGTTCAATTATCCGTTGCTAAATATAATCCTTATACTCCTATATCATTAATTAAAAAAACTACTGCAATCGTTAAAGCTAGCCCAGCGCCTACAACTACAACCTTTGTTGTAAATAAGAATCTTGGAATACTAGTTGGTATGAACGCTATTGCGACAAGCTCTAGTGGAACTGTTGTTGTTTTTCCACAACAATTTGTTACAGTTTTAAGTGCTGTTACAAGTGGTTCTGCACCTAACGAAATAACAACAATCACTTTATCTGAAGCAATAACATTACCAATCGCTGGAAATATATTTACATTTTTAACATCTACTATGACAAATAAGTCTAGTGATACTACTTGGCCTGGTGATCCAGATTATTTAGAAAGTAGATACGTGAGATTTAGCTATAGATATAGATTTGATGATGGTGAATACTCTATATTTGCACCATTTACTCAAATAGCCTATATACCTAAGCAAAAAGGTTATTTTAAAAATGGCGATGAAGATGAGGCTTTTAGAAGCACTATAATTGCTTGGATGGAAAACAATGTTAATAATATTGAATTATTAATTACTCTACCTACAAAGGGCGTGTTAGACAGTTTAGGTAACAACCCACTTTCGGATGAATTTAAAATTAAATCATTAGATATATTATATAAAGAATCAGACCAAACAACTGTTAAGGTTTTAGAAACGATTCCAGTTGGAGAAGTTCCAACTACTTCTGTTGAAAATATATATACATATGAGTATCAATCAAGAAAACCATACAAAACATTACCTTCAGACCAAACGATAAGAGTTTATGACAAAGTACCGGTAAGGGCTTTGGCTCAAGAAACTGCGGGTAATAGAATAATGTATGGTAATTTTAGAAATACTTATTCTGCACCGAATGTTATAAACTATAATGTTCAAGTTATAGACAAAAATTTAGTGGTTGGTGGAACTAGCTGGATAGAATACCCTAATCATTCATTAAAACAAAACAGAAATTATCAAATTGGTTTTATATTAGCAGATAAATATGGTAGGCAATCTCCAGTTATTCTTTCCCCTATCAATCCAAATCCTGCTATTGGTGAATTAGGTTCTACTATATTTCACCCATACAACTCTAGTTTATCAAACATGAAAACTTGGTTTGGAGATGTTTTACAATTAAGCGTTACAGAAGGTATTTCTTCAGGAACAAATAGTTTACCTAATTTTGAGACAGGTCAACCTGGTCTTTATGCTATAGCAACAAGTAATAATGGTTTTGCTATTAACCAAACACCTGTAGCTACAATAACAGACACACAATATACTTTTACATTAGACACTAATTATACCACTAATAATGTTGTTCCAGTTGCGGGTAATTATTTAAGAGGTGAATATGTAGATTATGTAAAAATAGATACCGTAAATGCCACAGGAGCACCTAATTACATAGTAAATACAGATGGTAGAGTAAACTCAAGTTACTTAAACGATACAACACTAGCGGGTGTTTTTCCGGCTGGTTCAGCTGATTTAAATTTTGCTTATACTTTAAACCCTGTAGGTTGGTATTCTTATAAAGTTGTTGTTAAACAACAAGAGCAAGATTACTACAATACTTATCTTCCGGGTATATTAAGCGGCTATCCTGATCAAGCTAGTGTTGGAGTACCTGCACCATTTCCATCTGATCCACCAGGTGCTACAGCAAATATAGTTTTAATAAATGATAATATAAATAAAATACCTAGAGACTTAGCAGAGGTTGGACCAGATCAAAAACAATTCAGAAGTTCAGTTCAGTTATTTGGTAGAGTAAGTAATGATAATACCGCAACAAACATACAATATTTTCCTGGTATAGATACTGACACAGCTATAAGTATATCTACGGCAGATGATTCAAACATGGAGTTTTCTACACTGGGTACTGCTGGAAAATTAAATTTTTATCAAATAGATACTAATCCTTTAATCGCAAGGTTAGCAACTAATAAAAACAATATTATAGGTGATGATACTGCTACAATGAGACCTTTTTTAGCTATATATGAAACAGAACCTCAAGATTCTTTATTAGATATATTCTGGGAAACTGGAACCGTAGGTTTAATATCAGATTTAAACGCAGATATATTGACTGGTTCTGACGCTCCTATTTCTTTTACAGCAGTGAATTATTCTCAACCAGAAAGTAAAGCTTCTGGTGATCCAGTTACAGATTACTTTTTTCCAGTATCAAGCGAAGGAACTATATTTAATTCTTCAAACCCTACAACAGCAACTATGACTTATACATCACCAAGATCAGGTGATGATAATAAATTTGTATTACGACAAAATTCTGATACGGCTAGCGCTGATTATCTAGCATACAGAATAGAAACGGTTGGAAATTTTGTTTATATAGATGATAGTATAACTTTAGATGTTTATAATTTTCAAATTACAGTAACTGTTAGTAATACTTCTCCTGTAGCTCCAGGTGAGTTTAATACAATATCTTTAAATGGATCATTAATCAATGTGTCGCCGTCTTTTGTTAATAGTCCTTTGCCTGATATAACAGCAACTGTTGATCAAATAATATTGCCAAATCAAGATACTAGCGCTGTCAATGGATCTTCATACACAGGTACAGAAAAAATTCAACAATTAAAATGGTCAATATTGCCTTCGGGTAATCCTACGGGTTTAAATGGTCAACCATCTTTTGACATAAACGCAACCACTGGTCAAATAACTCAAACACAAAGCAATAGTCCAAATGGTCAACATCAAATCACTATTAAAATAGAAGATGCAAATGGTGACACGGCTGATGGAGCTTTATTTGCTACAGCTCCGCAGAATATATTTATAGGGCCTCAAGCTGCTAACGAGTCAATTAAATCTACGTGTGTAACTGGTCCAATTAATGCTAACGATTCTTCTCCAACACCTAATGCTAATGCTTTAATTACAAACTTTAACGGAACAAATATTACAGGGGTATGGTATTTGACAGCGGCTGTAATGCCTGCTAGTCCTACTATTGGAGTAAACGGAGATTTACCTATAGCACCTAGCTCTACAACATCAATTAGTAATACATTATTTAGACTAGGTAATTCAATTAATTCAAGAGCTTTAACACAAGGGCAAGTTGTGTTTTCTTTAAACGCTGGTATGGTATGGGCTAATACTCCTCCAGTTTCTTTTTTACAAGGTGGCTTAACTTGGAGAATATGGCATAGAGCAACTGCGTCTTCTACGTGGGCTCATATATCTGACATAAATAATCAATCTACATCAGTAGCTATTCCTGTAGTTGTAAACACTAGCACCGGATCATTCGATAATTTTTACAATCAAGTTGTTTTGGCTTTTGATCAACTAGGTGAATATTGTATAGCCGCTGTGAATGCAGAAAGCTCAACAGCTGCACAACAGAGCCAAGCTTTAACATGTTGGGTAAATTCAAATGATTTAAATTATAGCACATGTGTTATAGAGGATGGTGTTAATGTAACGGGTGGCACAGCAAGAACTAGCTACGAATACGGTATGAGTACTAATCCGGGTGCTAACTATAATTGTTCTTATGGAACAACTTCAGTTTGGTCAAATGTACCTTATGGGCAATATGTTCCGCAGTTTTTTAATTCGTCCGCACTATCAACACCATATACTTTTGCAGATGCCGGAAGTGGTATAAGTGGTTATCTTTCTTTTAAAACACAAGGTAGTTCACCTTATGACGATTCTGCTGGTCATAGATACAGTTTTTCTACTAGATTTACTGTAGCCGATGCAAAAGTTTATATCCCAAGCCTTTCATCACAATGTTATATTCAAAACTGTGGTAATACAAACTCGGCATCATCTTCTTGTACATTTCTACAAATGCTATTTCCCTACTAGTAATAATACAAAAAAATAAGTGATAATAAATTATGGCAGCTACATTAGAAGTAAATTATTTTAGCACATTCTGGTTAAAGAAAATCAAGAGTATTGTAGAGGTTAAAAACACTAATGGTGCGGCTGATGCTAGCACAGGCACTGTGATCGCTTTAAAAGTGGCTAATATAAATGTAGGCGCTGGTCAAATAGTCACCAATCAAACAGCTCCGTTTGCAGGAAATCCTGTAGTAACCGTACTGTCTATTGCTGGCAATAATCAAACAATCACAATTGACTCAGCACAAACTGTTAATGATAATGATAATATAGTTTTTACAGGTAGAGCTGGTGATGCTTATATACCTCAAGAATTTGATGCTGTCAATGCAGATGATTGGTATATTGAAGAAGCTAGAATAAGAGGAGGTTATAACAATACGTCTGTTGATTTTGGTGTAAAAGCTTATATAGTAGAAGATACATTTAAACAACAACACAGAATAAGCTCTTTAATATATTCTGGTATATTCAACTCTAGAACAGGTGTTAATAATACCAATCAGTTTTCTGTTGGAGAAGATATAACTAGATCTGCAGATCCAGCAAATGGTTCAATACAATTGTTATACGCTGAAGATACTAACTTAATTATATTTCAAGAAGACAAAGTAAGTAGAGCTTTAATAGATAAAGATGCTATATACTCTGCCGAAGGTAATGCGTCTATAACTTCTTCACTACAAGTTATAGGTCAAATAGTTGCTTACGCAGGTGAATATGGTATAAGTACTGATCCAAAAAGTTTTGCTGTTTATGGTTATAGAAAATACTTTACAGATAAAAAAAGAGGCGTAGTATTAAGATTGTCTCAAGATGGTATGACAGAGATTTCTTCTTACGGTATGCATGATTTTTTTAGAGACGAACTAGCTAATGCTACTGAAATTGTAGGAGGTTGGAATTCGCATACTAAAGATTATGTTTTATCTATACAAGGAACTGAAGTTGGAGATCCATTACCAACAGATCCTGTAACTTATGAAGGATATAAAACTATTACATTTGATGAAGGAGTTTTAGGTTGGACAAGTTTTTCTAATTTTAAACCAAAATATTCTTTTAGCTTAAATAATGTATTTTATACGTCTAATGTAGATATTGATGTTGCTGGAACAAATCCAGTTACTACTCCTGGTACAGGTAAGCTGTATCAACATTACGTAGGATCTTATGGAAAGTTTTATGGTGAAACTTATAATTCTGATGTTACTGTAATTTTAAATTCTAATCCATCTGTAGTTAAAAACTTTAAAACAATTAACTATGAAGGTGCTAGTGGTTGGGAAATGGAAGTTATGTCTACCAATGAATATAGTACTACAAACACAAGTGGAGGCGATGTTGCTTCACCTATAGGAAGTTTCACTTTACAAACAAGTTTAATTTCTTTAGAATCAGACATATTTAAAAACAATTTTAAAAGAAAAGAAAATAAATTCTTTGCTAACTTAATAAACGTTTCAGCAGCAACAGGTGGTGAAGTGCTTTGGGGCGCAAGCTCTTCTGGAATTAAAGGATTTTGGTCAACTGTTAAAATGAAAATCGATAATAGTTTGCTAGTTAATCAATCAGCTAAAAAAGAATTATTTGCGGTATCTTCTGATATTGTAGAATCATCATATTAAATCAAATGGAATTAAATATACGTATGCTAAAAGATTCTGATTGGAATACTTTAGTAGAATGGTGGGATGCTTGGCCAGAATGGACAGCACCATCAAAAGATTTTTTACCAGACAACGGTAAAGGAGGTTTTATGGTTGAAAAAAATAATCAACCTATAGTTGCTGGATTTTTGTATACAACAAACTCTAAAGCAGCTTTACTTGAATGGATTGTTTCTAATCCTAAATATAGAGAAGATGACAGAAAGGAAGCTATAGAGCTTTTAATAGAAGGCGCAGAAAACGTTTGTATAAAACAAGGAATAAAATTTATATTTAGTATAGGAAGAACTAAACAATTAATAAATACACACAAAAAACTAGGGTATACAGTTGATGAAAAACCCTCTTATGAAATAATAAAAATACTTTAATATGGCATTAATAACAGCAGCAGCTACGCTTACAGTTGTAGGAGGTTTAGCATCTGCAAATCAAGCAGATAAAGCAGCGGGTAGAGCTAGCAGAAATGCAGGCAATGCTCAACGTGAAATAGACGCAACTAAAGCCGCAAGAGCTGTAATACCTAATCCTTACGCTAATGTAAAAGATTTAAGCTCTATGGCTAAAGATCTTTCAGGCAATTTAAGTAATCCTTTTGCAAATTTAGGAGTAGCTACTCAGGCTGCTGAAATGCAAGTAGAAGAAGCGGATATTGCTTTAGCAAATACATTAGATACATTAAGAGCTACAGGTGCCAGTGCTGGTGGAGCAACTGCTTTGGCTCAAGCTGCATTACAAAGTAAAAAAGGTGTTAGTGCTAGTATAGAAACACAAGAAGCACAAAACGAAAAACTAAGAGCTCAAGGTCAACAACAATTAGATCGACTTAAAATGGCTGAGCAACAAAGAGTACAAAACATAGAAATTAGTGAAGGCCAAAGAACTCAACAAGCTGAAGCTAGTGGAAAAATATTTGAATATGAAAAAGACGAACAAAGAAATGTTGCTGACTTAGATAGAGCGTCTGGCATGTTAACACAACAAAGGCAAATGGAGGCTGATGCGAATGCTGCAAAAGCTGGGGCACTTACTGGTATAGCAACTGGCCTAGCTGGTTTAGGCATGGGTGTTATGAGTGGTGCTGGCGCCGCGGATATGAGTGTTGGAAAATTTTTAAAAATTAAATAATGAGTTATAGAAATCCAGGAATAATAAGAGACCGTACTGCAGATGTTTATGTACAAGCAAGTAAAGACCTAACAAATGTGTTTATAAAAGGAATTGAAGCAAAAGGTGCTCGTCTTGCGGCAGAAGCAGCTGAAAAAAAGAAAGATGACGAAAGATGGAATTTAAATGCTAATAGAAATTCTAGAGTTATTAATAAACAAAACAAAAAAACTGGAGATATAATAAATACTATAAATGGTAATCTTAATAATTCATATCAAGATAATATTAAAATTTTAGGTGGAGATGGTTTAACTGCTATAACAGACAACGACACGCAAACTGACTTATCGATAGAAAAAAGACAAGCTAATGACGATATATACGCTAAATACGAAAACTACAATACAACGTCTCAAACTTTAATGGGGAAATTAAAAGCAGAATTAAATGAACACTATGGTGAGGAAAATGGACAAGAAGGTTTGTCATCTGCAGCTTATGGAGTTGATTGGAATTATGTAGGTAGAAATGATGGAGAAAGAGTCGGAAATATGTTTATTGTAAATGCTTTAAATAATACCGATGCCGCTTCTAATTACGGAGGAACCATGTCTAAATCAGGTGGTTATGATGAAAAAGGTAATTCAAATGCAACTTTTATAACAAAAATACCAAGTGATAATGAAGAATTTTTAAAGTTTCAACCTAAATTTGACAAAGGTGAAATGGATGATAAAGAATGGACATTGCATAAAGAAAAAAATGGTATAGAAGAAGAGGTTGATTCTGAAACTGGTAAATCAACTTTTGTTTTTAAAAGAACTATTAATAATGAGAATTTTGGTCAAGGTTTTGTTAGAAAAACTATGGCAGGTCCTAGTGCTGATGACATGTTAAAAAATCCTGGAATGGTCACGGATAGAGATTTACCACCAAAAGAAGCTTTTTTAACAAACAAATTAAATGCACCTGTTGTAAGTGTGCAAGGTATGAAAGGTGGAAGAGCTACAACAAAATCTAGTTCAAATCGATATTTTGATAATGATTTTTATGTTGGAAAAGGCGCTAAGAATTGGCCAACAGCACTTTCTAAAGCTACGGCTATTGTTGGTGGTAATGACACTGAGGAAATCAATAATTATCTTAGAAACAGATTAGATATAACTAATCCTGAAGAAGTTATGAATGAAGGAATTTATGATCCAAACTTAATAGCAGAGGCAATGCAAATGAAAACCCAAAGAGACGGTTTATCAGATTATGAACATAAAGATGCGGATGATAAAGATGTTGCTTATTACAAATCACAAGGTATGGATATAATAAAAGGTGAACGTATTTATTATGAACAATCAAATCCAAGTGAAGTATTTAATCAAACAGATAAAACCTATACTAAAAAAGATGTGCTTAATAGCGATAAGGTTAACAACAACTGGAATAAAAACAAGCCTGTTCTTAAAAATATCTTTAATTCATTTACGGGTGGAGGTCAAAAAGTTCCACCTGTTAAAACAGTTATGGCTAATTTTGCACAAGCAAATATATCAGCCATACCAATATATGGTGAGGGTGGTGAAGAGTTAATTGGTTTTGAATTAAAAAATCAATTAGTAACCACAAAGCCATCAACAATTTTATTAGGTGAATCAAAAGAATCTATAGAGCAAGCAATTAAAGTTGCTTCTGGTTTATCTTTTTCAATTGGATCACAATGGGAATCTTTACAGCCAGATGCTTTTAGCATATTAGAACCTATAGTTTACGAATAATTAAATAATATACATATGAATGAATACATAGTAGACGGTCAAGTTTACCAAGTTTCAGACGATAAGCTTGAGAAATTTTTAGAAGAATTTCCTAATGCTGAATTAAAAGAAGAGACTATTGAACCAGTAAAGACAACACCTGTAGGGCTGGATGCGACTGCAGGAGAAGAAAAAGCATCCAATATGGAATCACCATCGGATCCTGGTTCTTCGGATTTACCACAAATTCCAACTCAAATAGGTGATGAATTACAAGGTGTCTCTATAGATGATATACCAAGAGAAACACCTACAGGTGGTCAATTAGAATTTGGAGATCAAAGAGATTTAGAAACGCAGGTTGCAGATTTTAAAAAAGATTATGTAGATGCTTTTAATGGTAGTGGTAGATTT
>Ga0209535_1001490_pt1 | contig 15895 bp, 20 predicted proteins | sample LinPmetageLP28_FD_184041 | JGI IMG/M metagenome (GOLD analysis project Ga0209535, IMG submission 184041) | Marine viral communities from the Pacific Ocean - LP-28 (SPAdes) (version 2) | ecosystem: Environmental > Aquatic > Marine > Oceanic | place: Pacific Ocean | collected 2009-08-22 | reverse complement strand
TCCTGTGGAACCTGTAGGCCCTGCGGAACCAGTGGGACCAGCAGCTCCTGTGGGGCCAGCACTACCTGTGGGGCCAGCACTACCTGTGGGGCCAGCACTACCTGTGGGGCCAGCAGCTCCTGTTGGACCTGCAGATCCCGTAGGACCTGCAGATCCCGTAGGACCAGTAGAGGTGAATTCAGTCCAGTCGCTGTTTTCCACGCCTCCCTTAAGTATATAAACTTTTTCGTCATCCTCGACGTAGACCATCATGCCTTCGGACCTTCTGGCAGCGCTTATAGCATCTCTTTCTGTGGTGCTAGCCAAGGCTCTTAACCCTCCCTTCCCGAAAATAGAGTCGTGAGTTGGAAACGTGTCAGCTGTATCCGTAGGGGATATAAAACTTGTTACCTTAATTCCTCCTGGTATATCAGCCATCTTAACTTACTTGAATATTTATTGATGAGCCAAGAGTATTTTTAGTTCTGTATACTCTATAGCTTATTGTTTGACTGTACGCATTAACAACATTTACGGTTCCATAAGACCACCCGTTTTGAGTGTTACTAAAGAAAGCGTTGTCAGTGCTGTCAGCCATAGCTACAGCTAAATTTGTAGACGTATCCTTAAACCCAGTACTTGCAGTTGGAGAGCCTAAGCTGTTGGGCCAGGCGAAATACTTATAATCACCCGCAACAAAAGATTTAGTTACGTTCTTTGAGGTAACGAGTGCGCTACCAGAAAGGCCCTCTATGCCATCCTCATCTAAAGTAGTGCTTGCGCTAGTACCAAAAAACAGCTTCCACTTCCAGCTAACAAATTTTGCACTCGATCCAAACTCAACCGAGTTTGAGTTATTAGCGAAAGCCTTAAAGTACTGGTTTGTGGGGCTAGAAAAAGTAAGAGAGCTAAGACCACTCGCAGTATATGGAGAGGTGGTAGAGGTATTTGTTACTATTGATGTGTTTGGATTAGAAGAGCTAGTTCCTCGCTTTATATCTAAAGTATTATCAGAAACGTTTGCTGAATTAGAAAAAGCCCAGGTGTAATTTCCATTTATGTTTAGTGTAGCGCCCACCTCTAGTGAAGAAGTGCTAAACGGGACATTAAAACTAGAAAAGGAAGGGTTTTGATACGGATAAAAAAGATCATCAAACAGATCACTAAGAGACACACTAGAAAATGTAGTTCCAGAATCTACCCCTCCGACATCTTCTGGCGTGGCCGTAGAATTTGAATAGGTGAAGTCAGGGCCCGTAGGACCTGTAGCCCCTGTGGATCCTGTTGGGCCTGCAGCCCCTGTCGGACCTGCAGATCCAGTAGGGCCTGCAGATCCAGTAGGGCCTGTAGATCCAGTAGAGCCTGTAGGCCCCGTGGGCCCCGCAACTGTAGAAGCGGCTCCCGTGGGTCCCGTGGGCCCTGCGACAGTAGAAGCGGCCCCTGTTGGACCTGTAGGACCAGCCACCGTAGAGGCAGCCCCTGTTGGCCCTGTAGGACCAGCTACAGTAGAGGCTGCACCTGTCGGGCCTTGGGCTCCTGTAGATCCAGTAGGCCCAACAGCTCCTGTGGGGCCAGCCGATCCAGTAGGTCCAGCAACGGTTGAAGCGGCACCTGTAGGGCCAGCTGCCCCTGTAGGCCCAGCAGCCCCTGTAGGCCCAGCAGCACCAGTAGCCCCAGCAGCCCCTGTAGGCCCAGCTACATTGGAGGCAGCCCCTGTCGGACCTGCAGATCCCGTAGGTCCTGCAGCTCCAGTTGAGCCTGTGGGGCCTGCTGAACCAGTGGGACCTGCGGAACCAGTAGGGCCTGCTACCGTAGAGGCTGCGCCTGTAGGACCAGCAGCACCAGTGGAGCCTGTGGGGCCTGCTGAACCAGTGGGACCAGCAGCTCCTGTCGGACCTGCGGAACCAGTTGGACCTGCAGCACCAGTAGGGCCTGTTGCGCCTGTCGGTCCAACACCTCCCTCTTCCCAGTTAGCTGCGTCTGTCCAGGTTCCACCTTTGTATATATAGATTTTGTCGTCGTCCTTCATGACGGCGACGTAGCCAGCAACCCTTAGCGAATCATTTAGATCGTCCCTATACGATAGGGCAGCGTCAGCCCCAGACTTAGCGTCGAAAATGCCCAAACCTCTAACCTGAAGGTTGGTTACATCAAGAACTGGCTGATCTGGGTTTTGATTATTTACAGTACCTGGAAAATTAGGCATATTAGTCGTCTATAAATATTGTTAAGGAAGGATTAAAGGCTTTTGTGGCTACCGACCTATAAATCCTGTAGGAGTTTGTATGTCCAAAAGAATTTTCAAGATTAAAATCACCAAGTTTCCACATATCAGCTGGGGTGTCAGCGTAGTCATTAAGCGTTAAGTTTATGCCTGTGCTGCCGCCCTGCTTTACATTTAAGAGATCACCTATGCTTGCCTTGTATATTATGTAGGTGTAGTTTGAAATGCTGTTAGAATCGGATTCTGTTATTAAGTCTTTTCCAGACGATCCAAAGGATTCCGTACCATCATAAAGAGTAGCGTGACCATTTGAAGTGCTAGCGTCATCAAAAACATCTTGTGCGTCATTGTCTGAAGACGTATCAATTAAAGCTGTTGAGCTAGCCACAAGCAGAAGAGGGTATCTATTCATGTAGAATGAACTGTTGCTAGATTCCTTAGCGTAAGACGATGAGTCGTTATCACTTTTTTCGTCATCAACCTGAGCCTTATAAGTAACGACACCTGTCGTGTCTGCAATTGCCGTGTCTTGAAACGTGTAATCGTGATCGCCTGGCTGAACGCCTGTTCCAGAACCAAAAGTCTTAATAAGGCTGCCGCTCCTGTAAAGCCTAACTTCAGTTATATTTACCCCGCTTGTTTGCCTGTCAACTGCAATAGTAATGTCACTGTCGTTATTTCCTACCTCTCTGTTTGTGTCGGATTCACCTGTTCCAGAATCGGTAAAAGATGAATTTGTAACCCTGTCAAGGCTTACGCTTACACCAGGGTCATTATAAGAAGCTTGAGAGGTGTCCTCGTCAGTTATAGTGCCAGTTCCAGTCTGATCGTCAGTTACCTCTAATTTGTACTTAAATCCCGAAGTAGGGAAGGCCGACAAGGTTTGAGAGTTTGTGGTCGTGTCACCAGATATGCTTGCTCCAGCCGAGTAAGATTCAGTATATATCTGAGTGTAGCTGCTATCGGATTGAGTCGTCAATTTTCGCTTTATGACTATCGTTAATGCAGCCCCAGCGGGAGCGTTATTGTTAGTGACAGACCAGGATAAGGTGACGGTAGGTGTTGTTGCGCTAGCAGAATAAGCTGGGTTTGTAACACTAAATGAAGTAATCGTAGGGTCCACAATATCAACAAAGGCACCTGTCAGCACCTCCACAGCTGTTTTTCCATTAGAGGGAACGGTATGCCCGTTCAAGTACTTTCCAAACGACTTCTTTACGCCTTCTTCATCGGGAATGTTTAATACGTAGTCTTGGCTAAAAACATCATCTGATCCATCTGCTCCAGCAGGCCCAGTGGCTCCAGCTGCTCCTGTCGGTCCAGCTGCTCCAGCGGGTCCAGTTGCGCCTGTTGCTCCAGCAGCTCCAGCAGGACCAGTGGCTCCAGCGGGTCCTGTCGGGCCTTGGGCTCCTGTAGATCCAGCAGGACCAGTGGCTCCAGCGGGTCCTGTCGGTCCAGAGGGCCCTGTAGCTCCAGCGGCTCCTGTCGGTCCAGCTGCTCCTGTAGGTCCAGCTGCTCCAGCAGGTCCAGTAGCCCCTTGAGAGGCAGCCGCACCGTCAGCACCTTTAGGCCCCCTAACACCCTGAGTGGTTATCGTGAGGCCAGGCGCAGGAGCAGAAGAAACTGATACAGTGCTGTTCGTTGGGGACGTTACTGTGACCGTATTTGATCCCTGTAAAGTAACTGTAACATCACTCATTTCAGCTAGAGATATCTTCGTTCACTTTAAGGCTTCCTCTTAGTATGGTTGTCACAGAATCACCGACTCTTTGCTGAATATCATACACATAAGTTCCTACAGGAAACAGGCTCATGGTTTCTGAAGATGCCGTAATTTTTACAGTTCCGTCGTCTGATTTCTCAACAAATTCAAATCCGTTAGAAAGTGAAGGGTTGATTCTTGATTCTGATTTAGAAAGAGAGCTAGAGGCTACCACCTCTCTCTTTGCATTTCCCGATCTGGTCTTAACAGGGTTTGTTTTTACGTCCATCAAAAACTCATAACCCAAAGTTTCAAGCTGAATAGCGGTTCCGCTAGAATCCTTTAAGGTAATAGTTAGATTAAAGGTGTCTCCCCTTCTGCACGTAACATCAAGTTTTTCTGATACGTCTAAGTTTACTTTTTCAGCCATGTCAACCTAATAATGAGTTTACAATATTGTCTACGCTGTCCCCAGACTCTGGGAGCTCACCTCTTTTTCCCTGTCTTTGAGATAACAGCTTACTTTGCTCTGAAGACTGTTTCTTCACTCTGTCGTCTTTTCGATCCTCCTTAAGAACTTCAAGCTTCTCTTTAAAATTCTTTTCGTCTTCTTTAAATCCAAGCGTGGCCTGAGCCTTAATCATCTCAATCTCCTTCCTAAACTGATGCTTAACCTCTTCCAGTTGTGAGTCAAGCTGAGTTTTAAGCTGCATTTTTTGACCCTCTAGCTGTGCCTCCATCTGCATTTCTTGCATCTTAGCTTGTGCAGCAGCCTGTGAAGCTGCCTGAGCTTGCTGTGCTTGAGCTTGAGAATTCTGCATTGCGATCTCCTGCATTTTAGCCATGCGTTTTTTGCGGCGAACAACCAGAAGCCTTTCAGCCTGGTTTATATCCTTCATGCCTCTTATAGCAATAGCGTCCTCTATGTCAAGTTCCTTTTGCTGCAAAGACATCTGTATGTTTTGCTCTAGGTAGGTTCTGTCCTGTTCCTCCATCTCTTTCACCACCTGTACTCCAAAGTTGTACATAGGAAGATCCTTAAAAGAAGAAAGAACAGACATATTCTCTTTTCCTATAGCGTTCTCATAGGCTGTATATATTACAGAGTCAGAAGGAAGGACTTGAATGCACTTGACTACATCCTCGCACACCTTCTTAAACAAAATCATAGAGGCGTTTGTGATGTCGTAGGTGGCGTTATTTCCAGCTGCGATTGCATTCTGCTGAACACCCACTAAAGTGTCACCCTTTGGGGTTGATGCATCCATCATCTCGTTGATACCTGTCGCGTCTCTGATAAGCCTTAAGTAGTGGTTATACAGACCAATAAGCTCGTTTATGTTTCTTATGGCGTTTCCTATCTCTCTTACTGGAGGGTTTTGAAAACCTCCTTCTGGGTTTTTACTCCTGTAATAAAAAACCCCCGTCTGCTCGTATATGTCGTGAAGATCAAGCGGCTGCAAATCTCCTCCTTTTCCAAGCTGCACATTCTCAAGACCCTCGATGTCTATGATCAGACCGTCTGGTTTCGCCTTAGCGATAGCCTGTTGGATCTTTAAGTGAGTGAGCTGTAGCATGTCTGCAAACCCTATACAGCTGTCAACCATAGACTTAGGCATCATGTTGCGGATATTGGTAGATACCGCAGAGTAAGATAAGGTCACTTTAGATAGATCGTGAATATTCTTAGGCATGTTTTTCTTCATGCCGTAATCAAACATTATCTCACACCCACCTAGTATGTAGCTTCCGCCATAAACGGTAGCCAACTCCATCTTGCTAGGGTTCCTGTCGTATACGCTACCGCTCTTCTCTTCATATTCAAACCCCTTCATGTAGAAGTTGGTGTTACCAAAGCGATTCTCTTTTTCCTCGAAATAAATACAATCAACAGATATGAACTCAAAGTCCAGAATATCAATCATATACTCGTCGTAACCAAACTCTTGTCGAAGAAGACGATTATTGTAATTGCTCTTATTGAAAAGGCTAGGGTCATTGCCGTCGTTATTTCTAACGTTATCGGCTATCTTCTTAAAGTCCTCTTCTGTTAGTTCGTTACTGGCTATTCTTTTAAGCTCGGCAATAGAAACCTTTTTTACATGGCCAGCATACATGAGATCATTTAGACCTGGGTCTTCCGTGTAGCTATGAATAAAGGTAGAAGGATCTACGTACTCGGTCTTAATGCCCTCACTCGGATGGTTGCTACGCTTCACAACGGCCATGCCTAAAGAAACAAGATCATTAACGCATCTCCTAAAGATAGCGTCGTTAAAATCGTTCCAAGAAAGCGTCATGTTGGTTCCAATCTGAGCGGCAATCTCAGCGTCGGTTTTTATGTTAGTTCCGAGCAAGATCTCAGCCTCCTCTAAAGAGTCTGGAAGGTTGTCTGGGTCCTCACCGATAACCATGCCCGTGCTCTGCTTGAGCTGCTGAAGCTGCTTCTTGGCCTCTACTTGGATCTCTATCCTCCGCTTCTTGTTGTTTTTTTCAGATGATGATAGTGGATCAACAGCCTCCAGGTTTGGGTACGGGTTTCTAGAAAGGATCTTGTTTACTACCACCCTCACAAACTTAGGCAGGATAGGAACAGGGGTGTAATCCATGTTGAGTAAGCTGCCGTCCCCAGCATTAGGAGCCAAGGATCTCAACAACCTCTTGTAGATGTTAGTGTCCTGAGTTCCGTTTGCGTAATCTCTGCTCTTTTCGAATACAACGTTTCGTTTCCCGTATAAAGATGTAGAGCTGTTTATTTTACCCCACTGGGATTCTATTGACTTCGCATACTCTACGCCATAAGCTTTTTGCTGCTTTGTTTCTGTGCTTGCCAGCGGATCAGGAAATGAGCTTTTACGCTTGTTGTTTGTGTAGTTCATGTTTTATCTGACGATATGCGCGTATTCTGCAAATATAGCAAATTGGCACTAGACCTTATATCGCCTGAAAAACACCTTTTCTTTAAAGTCAGATTTGGTTTTTTGTTTTTCCTTTTGAGCAGCTAAAAGAGCAAGGCCAGAACTTATGGTAAGGTCAAACTTAGTTCGTTTGTCTATTTTAAATCCTATCCAGTCCTCTAGGGTTTTATTAAAGTACATTCTTCCTAGCTCTCCAGACTCGTGATTGACCCCTACGTGATCGTGTATATAAGCTTCTATGGCCTGAGCGTGAGACTGTATCACATCCTGTGAGTTTGACGGGATGCCTTTAGTCCTTACGTTTATGGAAGAGTTTCCTGTTTTTAAATGATTAGGACGGTCCATAAGGTAGCCGTCGTAACCCCTTGATTCAAAGTATCTTGCGATACCGTATTTATTGTTCTCTATAAGTAGCGGGTACCCATAATAAAAAGCACACATAAGAACGTCTTCGTAGAATATGCTAGCCAAGTCTGGACGAGAGGCGTACTCTACGACAAACATGTTTGAAGGACGATTCATGCTAAACTTATTATACATATGTAAAGCACCTTTAGACCCCCTGCCGTCTACGGTAGCGTCTAGATCGTAAGAGTCAACCCCTCCGCACCCATAGCTCACAAAAGGGGGTACTTTTTTGCCTCTTTCTGTCTTAATTACGTTTCTTTCTTTTGTGTCTGGCATCCAAGAAACTCTAAACCTACCGTTAGGGGTTGGAGAAAAAACAGCTTCTTTGTCTTTCTCCTTCCACGTAAAGTTTCCAGTAACAACAGGATTGGGGTATAGCTCTTCATTGCTTTCTATCTGCTGGTAGATCTTACCGATGTTGAATAGACTTCCTTCGATGCTGTCTCTAAATGCTTCGTCTTCTGTAAAGGGGAACTGACGAGTCACCTCGTTTAGCTCAGAGGGGTTATCCTTAAAGGACTGACGCTCGTTCTTAAGGTAAGACTTACTGCCAGATTCGATAAGATCCCCATCTATGCCTTGTATATGTTCGTTTTGAAGCGGGTCATTTACCACGGCGTTTCCATAAACGTCAAAAAACCCCTCTAGAGCGTCGTATGCTGGGATAAAGATCCTATACAGACCTGTTTTTGTTCTTTCGTTTTTGTTTCTCTCGTTAGGGTCAGAATCGTGCCAAAGACCTTTGTATTCCTCGCCGCCTTTATTCATTGGGTTTACGGTACTACCAACTATGGCTTTACCTACAATCTTTCGACCTACAATCAAGCAAGTACGCTCAATCCTCCAGGCTTCCCTGATATCAGTTGGTTTCTCCCACTTACCAGCCTCATCGAGGTACAGCATATGTAGCTTCTCACCGTCATATGCATTGTTGGTTGTGTTCTTCCAGTTGATCACGGTATTCAAGGCATCACCGCGATGAGAGGTCTTGTTGTTTTTTGTGATACGCTTAGAAGGCTCACGAAATGCCAGCTCCATACGAGGGTTTGTGGTACCGTCCTGAATTGGCTTAAAGAAAAATGGATAGCTGCGAAAGATCGCAACCACCTTCTTCATGAATATGTTCTCTTGCGAGTCTTTACCAGTTTTCGACTGTATGCCAAGAAGCTTCTCTTTAACTTGACTAGCTTCATCCACCAGGACAGCAGAGCATATGTTAGTGTAGCCAGAACGACGGCACTTAGTATAAAGCTGACCGAAACAACGGTCGTCAGCTTCACAAGCAGCCATGTGAGTAAAGATGTCTTTTTGGAAAGCAAGGTATGATGGATATCCGATATCAATTTTAGACCATTGTAGAAACATATAGTGTCTCCCTGTAATATACGTAGGTTCCCCATTATTGTAAAACCATACACCGTCACGCCTACGCTGAAACTCTTGTTCGATGTAAGAACGAAACTTGTTGCGAAACTCGGAAGGCTTTTCGAACCACTCATCCATGCTGCGTATCCTACGCATTTCCTCTGGCATATCTGTGCGTTTCCACAGCTGCAACTTCTTTGGCTGGTCATGGAAGAGAATTTCCGATTTGCGCGGTTTCTTTGGTAGTACCACGAGTAACCCGTGGAGCTCGATAACCTCTCCTTCTGTACCGTTAGGGTCGATCTTAATCCCCTTAGTTTCATACCCTTTTACATTTATAATTGCAGACATCTAAAATTTCTTGTATTCTATTTTTTGTGCTTTTTAGGTCATAGCACTGATAATTTTTGCAGTACCAAGTAATCCAGCTTCTTGATTTATTCCTATCAAACCAGTCGAGGTTGTCAATGTACAAATTCAAGTTTGTTAAGCAACGCAAATCCTTTGTTATCCATCTGTATTCTGGGGCTCCATAAGAAATAATTGGAACATCGTGCATTATACACTCTATTCCTGCGGTGCTATTTTCGATTATCGCAACCCTTGTAAAAGGAAGAAAATCATGAATGTTTTCTCTACCTTCAAAGACTACAACCCCTTTACTTTTCCAGTAGGGTATCACAGACGATAATATGTTGCTGTCTCCATCGTTATACCAAGGAGGAAACTTTACCACTATGGGGTGCCGACACCTGGAATCAATTAAATGATTGACTATTCTCTCTACTTTTCTTAGATGGGAACCAAAAGACATGTTGTTTACTGTCTCGTCACCCTCCATTTGACAAACAACCAATATATGATTTAAAGGGATGTCTGTTACAGCACCATCAAACTTGAGGTTTCTTTTGGATTTTACTCCACTCCATTTGTTTTGTTTATTTTTTATGATAGAGCTAACCTCAGAAGAAAAAAAATCATCAGATGAAACCCCTTCAAAGTCGGGCTTATTAAATGATATACTAGAGCAAGACGCATAGCCATGAGGATCCAGGGTAAAATGATTCTTAGTAGGCCCAGTAGGTTTTAAAAAAATTGTTTTAGACCCTCTGTAAATTTCTTGTTGTTTAACATCAGAAACCCAGGAGTGGTTATATACAAATATGTTTTCTGGGGAGTCGTCTATACCCCTTGATAAGTGATTCCAGGTGTCGTCTTCAAATTTTAAGTATCGACTAATCCTTACATCAAATCCAAGGTCTAGAAAAGACTGAATTGTTGTGTCGATAATTTTTGTCCAGTTTTCTTCAATTGACCGATATTTATATCCACATATGTTGACTATTCTTTTCATCAGTAGCTCTGTCCGTGTGAGTTCATTCTACCTAGAGAAGGTACACCCTCTTTCGGGTTTTTAATTTCCATTTGTTCGCCACATTCACACTGTCCTTCAGGGTAGTAAACGCTACCATTTTTGAACTTCATGGTAAGGCTCCTTACAGATTTCTCTGCTTTACATTTTTCGCAAATAAGATCAGGCATGTTGTTTAATTTAATTGGTACACCAGACAGGATTCGAACCTGTGACCGTCTGCTTAGAAGGCAGATGCTCTATCCAACTGAGCTACTGGTGCATGTGCTCCCTCCAGGACTTGAACCTGGGACCTGCCGATTATGAGTCGGATGCTCTAACCAACTGAGCTAAGAGAGCTTAAAGTATACTTTTATGTGGTCAGTCGTAACTGACTGATTGTCAAAGTTGTAGTCGTCCCAGTATATTAGTCCGCTAGCGTTACTTGGAGAATCTTTCTGCGAATCCCCCTGAGTAGTCTTTGTCTTTTTCAATTTCTCCATTATCATTTAATTCTTTAACCATTTGTTCTAGCCTCTGGCGCTCCACCAAAAGCTCTTTACAGTCAATAGCAGTTTGCTTTATGGATTGGAGCTCAGCCTTACGCGCAGAGCCCCCAGCCTCAGGATCAACAGGCTTTTTTACCTCTTCGATCATGTTGTCGATAGCAACCTCCATGCTGTGCATCAGTCTTTTCGCTGCCGATATAGTCGTGAATTTAGGCTTCGACATATAACAGGTCTTCTGTGCGGGTTCGGTAGTACTCCTTCCCGTCTATTTTAATTCTGTAGTCTCGGTTCTCCTTGAATCCTACTACGTCACCTATCTTAAGCCCTAGCTCATCCACCCAAGGCGCTTCAAAAGCAACCCTCCCTTTAGTGACAGGATCTTCTGAAAGCTTGACAACCTCGATAAGACTAGACTCTTCTTCTTTTGGCTCCTCCACTCCTTCGAGAAGAGACCACCCCGCAAGCGGACGTACCTCACCAGTCTTTTTAGACTTGTAAGCAATAGCTTGATTAGCAGCGGTGTAACCAGGATTGTACTGAACAATAAAGTGATTGTCTTCACCAGTAAGAGGCTGGCCGTCGTTAATAACAACATGATGATGGAAGTACAAAGTATCACCCACTTCGACTCCAGTGTCGTATTTAAACGGCGACGCCACGACGGGCCCTTCTGTGATTCTATTTTCAAACTCATCAAATTTAGTGTCTATATATAGCTCCAAACCACCTTCCGTGGTGATCTTGTCGTCAAGCTGTTTTTCTAGCTCCACGACAAACAAATCAAATGTTCTCATTAATTAAAAATTTAAATCGTATTCTAAAACGCAAGGCATTTCGTCAATGGCTTTCCAGAGCATTATCTCTGAGTCATTCTCTACGTATATGAGGTACCTCTGCTTACTAAACTTATGAAGGTGTCTATCGTCCTCCACAATCGCAGATATCTCTCCATGTCCTGCTCGCATGCCAATATAATAAGCCATGCCGTTTTTAGGGTCTCTTCCGACCACAATTTTTCTTATAAGTCCTTCCATTTTAGTTTAGGGATATACCCAAGTCGCCGAGCAAGCCATCCAATGAGTCGTCTTCCTGATAGGCGCTATCCATAACTTGCTTTACGGTCTCTAACTCTTCCCTACTCTCTAGGTTAAAGCTGTACATGGTTTTCATTTCTGCGCTCTCATCACCATCCTCTACGGCGTCTAAGTCTATAACTCCAACAACTATAGTGGCTAGGGTGCGATCTTTCATTTCGAACTCGTCGATTGTTTCCTCCATCTTTTTGACGAGGGAATACATTTCGGCAAAGAAGAGGGTGTCTTTCGGGTTCATGGTGTAAATTTGTTTAAGTCAAATATACGAATTAATATGCCTAGGTCTCAAGTTAAGAAAACGAGGATGTTTAGAGACTTCTCAAAGATGCCTTCTAGGTTTGTAAAAAACAACCATTTAAAGAATCTTAAGAGCGCTACAGAGGAGTTTGTTGAGGGAAGCGAGATCACAAAGAGCTACTTATATTTTATGCTGTTTGTTTACGATCTAGAGTTCTTTACTATATCGTGGGTGGCAGATGAGTACGGGATGAATAAGAAAAACCTAGCCGACAGGATGATATACCCGTTAGTGTCTATGGGGTATATATATAAGCACTTCGATAAACTAACGCCTTCTCAAACCCTGGAGGATCATTTATTCCGAGATGAAACCAAGTTTAATTACCGAGTAAGGTATGCGCTATCTCAGAAGGGAAGAATGGCGGTACAGCGTTTCTATAACTCACTTTAAGTGTAAGTTATGGATATACTAAGATCTTTAATATATACCTCAGCTCCAGCGAGAGGGAAGTCTTCCGCTGCGTAAAGACCTTGCCTAAGCTGAAGGGTACTAGACGCTGAAGTTGTCGTTATTGAGTTGGAGATGCTTGTATGGGTTGAGCTTCCAGCTGTTACGTCGGTAAAAGAGCTCGCGCTGCTTCCGTAAAAAGTCGTCCATGAAATAGAATTATCGTCATTCTCTGATCCGTCTCCCCAAAGAGCAGCTGTGTCAAGAAAAATTTTATAGGATATAGCCGCTGTTGACCCGACCTCTACTCTTCCATTAAGTATATCTGTATTCCGTAAAGCCCAAAAGTTAGCTTGAGTTTCGTCAAAGGTAAGCTTCATCCATCCAGCAGTTGAATCAGGGGCTGTTTGATTGTATTGTATCGTAGGACTGCCGCTGACAGAAAACGCTTCCCAGCCGTCGCCAGCTTGGATTACATCCTGACTGTAAGAATACGGAGCTGTAATTTCTCTTAATACCGAGTTTTGGGTCAAACTATTTCCTAATCCTAACATACCTCAAAGATAGTCAAATCACTTTATAGTAAACTCCCTTGCCATCTCGGTAGGCTCGCTTGATCTGCTTCCTGTTCTTACCACCTTCTTTAAACGACACATGAACCCAAGCGGGGTTCTCGTCATCCCCGAATTCCCAGATCATCTGATCCCATTCCAGGTTCTTTTTTATGAAGTCAAATATCTCTGAGTTAGTAACCCTCCCGTACATATCGGCGTCTATATCAATAGCTTCTCCAATCATATGCTGAGAGTATTTGCTCCCACCTATCGCCTTATTTAACTCCTTCGATCTAAATCCAGAGCTGATCCCAATAGGTACACCGAAGTGATCACGCACTGGTTGAAAAATGTGGTCCGCTACAGCCTGGAGGTTATGTATAGTCCACTTATCTGGGGTGTTGTCTATCCCCTTTCGGGTCGCGGTGTTGGATTTCACCACCTCCTTTAACATAAGGTTTTTGCTTAATTTCATTTTTCTGAGCCACCCAAGAAGGGTTGATTCTTTTGATTCGAGGGTTGTGATAATATTTCTTCAATCTATGATTGAATATAGCAAAGTTAGAAAAAAAATTTGTGAGATCGAAAAGTTTATCTTACCTTGAGATCAGCAAACCGAATTTACGAAACAATTTAAAACAGTTATTTGCTATGAAGAATCTTATTTTAATCCTTGCTCTTGCAGTTTCGAGCTTAGTATCTGCACAATTCACTGGCTGCAAATCTGCATTCACTGTATCCCCTAATGACTACAGCCTTCACAGCTACAGTCTGTCTGTATTACTCCCTAATGGACGGGAGGTAATGATCAATGACGACATGAGCGGATCGGTATTTACGATTGCAGGTAATCCTGGAGAAGGGCGTGTCCACACACTTGTAATGAGCGACTTTAACGGAAACGTTCAAGACACATACATTATTAAGTCTGAGTCTGTAGATGGGACGTGCTTATCGCTCTTTACTGCAAACAACTTGGTTGGAGACAACTCAAAGCTGTTTATCCATAACGAAGAAGATATCGTTGGGTACTAATTAACCGCGAGAGGGCATATCCCTCAGAGCTTGAAGTAAGCCCTTTGATCCAGCAGCTTTTTGCCGTGATTGAAGGGCTTTCTTTTGTCTCGTCTTGTCAGCTGACTGTGGCGTATCCTTTTTTGTCAGGTAGCCCTTAACAAAATCATTAAAGTCAGTGCCTGAGCCAAAGGCAGCCGTTTGCTTAAAGGCTCTCATGGCGTCTTTTGTTGTAGCTGGTACCCCGTCAATAAAAAATTGAGTTTCAACTTCAGATCTTTCGTTAACTGGAGACTTTATCATCTTTCCAGATAGGGGGTCTATACGCCCTTCAACGCCTTCAGCCCCTTGAACCACCTTCTTTCTTTTGATATCAATCTTGGGCTCTCTGTTTGGCTCAACCTTTCCTCCTTCTGCGTACTTCTTTACCATATCGTAAAGAGCTGCCTTCCCTCCTTTGTTGTATTTTTTAGTCTTCATAATATCAAGTTGTTGCGATAAATACCTCCATGTTTGATGCTGAGCTAGCTGCCTTAGCATAGATCGCGTCTATGCCCACTAGGGTCTCTCCAGCATTGTTGACGTTATCTGCATACATAGCCGAATTACCTAAAATAAATGTTTCTCCAGCCTCTAGGTCAACATAATACTGACCTGGTGTTGCAGAATCCTCAATTCTAAGGGTGATTTTGTTAGTGGAATCCAAATTAGTAAGCCTTAGGTGCTTTACGGTATCATCTATTACTGTTCCTGCTGATATAGTAGAAGCATTAAACAAGAGCACAGACTGTTCGGCAGTGCCTACAGAAACGATCCTGTGTTCTGCGCTCTCTATACCAGAGATAGACAGGAAGTTTTCATTCCCCATATCCTTGCCATTAAGAACAAGCTCCTCCTTGACGGTTACTTTAAGTACAGCCATTACTTACGGTTTCTTCTTTTTCCTTGTCTAACCTCTTTCTTAGAGGGCACAGGGATAACACCTTTAGATTTCTTTAAAGTCTTCTTAGGCGTTTTTGTTGCAATCTTCTTAGGAGATATAGGGGTTGCCTTTGTCCCGCCTCTTAATGGAGACCCGTCTTTGTTTCTTAAGTTTTGATCGTCAAGCCTAGGAGCTCCTTTTTTATCTCTACCGCTTGCGTCTCTCCTCTTGTTGATTCTCGCGTTGCGCTCTCGTCTTGCAGCCGCTTCTTTAAGCTTCTGTTCGTAGGTCTTTTCTGGCTTTTGCATGGGGTAGCGTGCCTTCGCGTTCTCTCTGACTTGCTCTGGAGATCTCTCCAAGGTGTCCGACTGCGCTGTCCTTATGAAGGGGAGTTTTTTTTCGGTCCCACCCCCTTTCTTCTTCTTGGTCTTACCCCCGTTATCGTATTTCTTGGCTCTCATAACGCAAATATAAGTTATTTCTTTTTCTTGAGTCGGGACTTCTCTCGCCGCCCACGATTCTTGCTCTCAGCCTCAAACCCTACGATCTTACCACCCTTATGGGAGGCATCAAGGCTGTCCCCATTCCCGTAGGTTCCTTTCTCTCGGTTGTACTGGTTGAGCTCAGCCCGTTTCTTCTTTGCTCTGCCGCCAGATCCAAACTTCTTGTACTCTTCTTTGTAGTTACGCTTCTTAACTCTCATACTGCAAATATAATGAAGACAGTTTTTGCGCCCTTACAACTTAATTGGTTTGAGTGACGCTCCGTAGCTGCTGTTTTATTACTTACTTAAGTAATCCTAAAGACAGCCTCTTAGGTTTAAAACATCCTATGAAGCTTATCGCTGTGAAGCTTTGGCGAAGTTACAACTTTTTTCTTACAAAGTCAAGTCAGCAATACACTTTAATGAAACCCCATAAGCCTCTATGTAACAGCCTTTTAACCAGTATAGAGAGGTGGTTTGTGGATAACTCCGTTCGTAAGCCACCGCAAGAAGCGGCGAAAAAAGATGATCGCCAAAAAATTTTAGTGTAATACAGAGTTTGGGGATTATATATATTATACACTGCTTGGAACTACGTTCCAAAGTCACTTTCCTCGACCCCCTCCCTCAGAATCTCTTGAGATTCTGGCATACATTTCAGCTTTTAGTACCAGAGGTTAACC
>Ga0209535_1001489_pt1 | contig 15897 bp, 11 predicted proteins | sample LinPmetageLP28_FD_184041 | JGI IMG/M metagenome (GOLD analysis project Ga0209535, IMG submission 184041) | Marine viral communities from the Pacific Ocean - LP-28 (SPAdes) (version 2) | ecosystem: Environmental > Aquatic > Marine > Oceanic | place: Pacific Ocean | collected 2009-08-22 | reverse complement strand
TGGGACGCTGAAGTAGAAGACAACGAAGAATCAGAACCAGACGAATTTTAAAATGAACGTACAAGTGCCAGCACAGGGATGGGAGCCTAGGACATACCAGCTACCACTTCTTAAATACATGACTCAGAACAAACGCAGCTTACGAGCTGTTGTTGCTTGGCATCGTCGAGCAGGCAAGGATCTGACCTGTGTAAACATTGTAGCTATGAAGGCTCTGCAACGAGTTGGCACATACTGGTACGTTCTACCTTATGGTAATCAGGCACGTCGTATCGTATGGAACGGCATGACAGGAGAAGGTAAGAAGTTCATTGATTACTTTCCAAAGGAGATAGTTGAACGCAAGAGCGAACAAGAGATGCGGATACACTTGGCGAATGGATCTGTCATTCAGTTGATGGGATCTGACGACCCTGATAAAATGGTGGGAGCAAATCCAGTGGGCGTAGTATTTTCTGAGTATAGTATATCTGATCCTAGTGCGTGGCAGTTGATCAATCCGATCTTAGCGGAGAATGGTGGGTGGGCATTATTCAATGGTACACCTCGTGGAGAGAACCACTTCTATAAAATTTTACTAAAAGCCCAAGCAGATGGGCAGTGGTATAGTAGCCACCTATCTGTCAAAGACACAAAGGCGATTGCCCCAGACGAATTACGCAAAGCCAGAGACGAGCTCAACAACGAAGCACGATTCCAGTCTGAGTATATGTGTTCGTTCAAGACACCTGTGGAGGGATCGTACTATGGATCATATATATCAAAAGCGTACCAAGACAAAAGAATACTTGACAGAGTTGCTGTAGAGCCTACTCTACCTGTACACACAGCATGGGACTTGGGGATGGACGACGCTACGTCTATCTGGTTTTTTCAATTATTTAAGAACGAAATACGATTAGTGCATTACTACGAGAATAGTGGGGAGGGGTTACCCCACTACGCTCGTGAGTTAAATACGTTTGCTGTGCAGAAAGATGTTGTCTTTGGGAAGCATTACGCTCCACACGACATCAAGGTAAGAGAACTAGGTACAGGTAAGAGCCGACTAGAGATCGCACGGAGCATGGGCTTAAAATTTACCACAGTAAAGAAGCTACCAGTTATCGACGGAATCGATGCGGTGAGAGCGATGCTACCTAAGTGTTGGTTTTCTAAAGAGGGGTGTGCAAGGGGAATAGAAGCTTTGAAGGGATATCACAAAGACTTTGATTCTACGAAACAGGTTTTCCGAAAAACCCCTGTCCACGATTCAAACTCTCATGGTGCAGATGCATTTAGAACAATGGCTGTTGGATTAAGGCAACCGAAGCTAGATGAGAAGAAACAGAAAGCCACGTACGATGTAACTAAACTTAGCTGGTAAGACTTGACATTATGGTAATTAAGGGTTATGGACTATATAAATGGAGAACGTTAATCTAGTTTATTCTGTGTTGGCAGAAGACGTAAGCTTTAATGATAAGGCTATAGCAGTCCAGAATCAGATCGCTGATATGGATGGTGTGCTAACTGACGAGAAAGAGATAGAGAAAACAAATCCACTTGAGCACACATTCGCTGATGGGATGTATGTACGCAAGATTTTCATGCCAGCAGGTCAGGTCATCATAAGCAAGACCCATAAACAAAAGCACCCATACTTTATATTAAGTGGTGTTGTTTCTGTAGCATCAGAAGAAGGGGTTGAGAAGATTACTGCCCCATACTCTGGTATCACAGAGGCTGGTACAAAAAGAATTTTATATATACATGAGGATACTACGTGGGTCACAGTCCAAAGAACTGAGAAGACTGACGTAGATGAGATTACAAAAGATCTTGTATCACATGACTTCCACAATCAACTAACATAAATTATCATGAGTTTTATAGGAGCAGCAATAGGAGCAGCAATAGGATCAGCAGCAATCGGAGGCACAGCAGCAATAATCGGAGGAGCAGCGATTGGGGCAATTGGTAAGACTAGCAGAGACGCCAGCAAGAACGCTAAGAAGCTAGAGAGGCAGGCAACCGCAGCAGCCGACCGACAAACTGCAGCCATTGCACAGCAGACGCAGGCTATGAAAGCGTCCTCGTCGATGAAAGCACCACCACCTCCACCACCCCCAGCACCAGTTGCAGCACCGATTCGTCAAGCTAAAAGAGGTACAGGGGCGTCTGTCATATCCCCAAGTATGTTAGTACGTAGAAGGACTACTAGGTCAAGAGGAGCACAGAGTAGATCTAGTTCTGGACTTGGTTACGGCTCACGATTATAAGTAATGCACAAACACTTAAAACAACGATACGAAGAACTTAAGCTATTAAGGTCAAACCTTGATAGTTTGTTCATGGATTCTCAAAGGTACGTCAGACCTAACTCAAACAGGTTTGATCACGGCGAGACTAAAAAGCAACATGATGGATCTAGAGAGATCTTTGATGATACCGCCGTATGGTGTAATCAGATGTTTGCTAATGGGTTAGCATCTAATCTAGTGCCGAAGTCAGATCGTTGGATGTACTTGAAGGTAAAGAACAAGCCATCAGGTGAGTTAGATAACAAGGAGCTTGCATACTTACAGGCTGTATCTGATAGGATACTACATGAGTTCTCACTACCTGAGTCACAATTTTATTCCTCATCACACGAATGTTTTCTAGATATTGGTGCGTATGGTACGTCACCTGTTCAGATATCATATATTGATGGCGTAGTTAATTTCAGAGCAAGACCTCTAGCTGATGTATTTTTTGATACAAATCAGCACGGACAGGTGGACACAGTGTATTACAGATGCTACAAAACAGCACGTCAGTTAATGCAGATGTTCCCACAAGTGGAGAAGATGCAGGGTTTTGATGCCAGTAAGTCAGTGCATGACAAATACGAGTTGGTGTACACTATCGAACCAAACGATAATAAAGTAGCTAAAAAAGGTGGACGTGTAGGTAACGAAAGACCGTACGTTGTCACTTACTGGTCTCCTCAATTAAAAGAGCCTATCTCTGTAGATGGCTCAAGTTATTTTTCATTCTTAGTACCTCGTTGGTCTAAGCTAGCAGATGAAGTGTATGGGCGTGGTCCAGCATTTACATGCTTGTCTCAGATACGCGTACTTAACAAGATGGTAAAGGAGTTGTTAACTTCTGCAGAGTACTTAAACTTCCCAACGCTTACAGCTGAAGAAGATAGTATCATGCTTCCAATGAAGTACGGTTCTAGACAGATCATGTTCCACGAACCAGGAAGTGCAAAGCCAGAGCCGATCTTAGCAGGTAACCAACCACAGTATATGATGGAGATGGTTCGCATGTATCGTGAGACTATCAACCGCTCATTCTTTGTTGATCAGATTATCAGACAAGAGAAGAAAGAACGTCAATCAGTTTTAGAGATCCAAGATAGTCGTGGGCAGATGTTAAATCAATTAGCACCACTACTTAACAGGATGGAGGCTGAGTACTTAGGACCAGCAATCGAAATTACTTATGAACTTCTTAACAGAAGCGGAGAACTTCCAGACGCTCCTGAATCTCTTAATGGAGCAGATCTAGAAGTTGCCTATACTAGCCCAAGTGCACAAGCACAGTACGCTACTAGACTTTCAGATATTAGTGCCTTTATGCGTGATCTAGCACCTCTTGCTCAGATTAAACCAGAACTGTTACAATCCATAGATGGACGTGAGCTGTTTGACAGCTACGCTAAATACAGGAATGTAAGCCCATCGGTCATCAGATCTCAAGAAGATATTGATTCCGAGAACGCAGCAGCAGCGGAAGCTGAACAAGAACAGATGGTCATGCAACAAGCACCACAAATGGCAGGAGCTGTAAAAGATATTGCACAAGCAAAGCAAGTAGATCCTGAAGTGGGTAATCTGTTAAACATATAAATGAAATTAAGAAACCTTGACCAGCTCAAGGATCGTGCCAGCTTAAGGAACGACCTTGTTGCTATCCTAGAGACAAAACCTGGACAGAGATTTTTCAATGTCCTTCTTAGAGAGTGCCACGTTACTAAGCCTGTGTTTCATTCAGACACAAATAAGTTACGAGAAGCCGAAGGCAGACGTAGGTTGGCTATGTCTTTTTTAAATTTAATTGGTGAGGACGATCCTCAGCAAATTATAAATAGAATAGAATTAGAAAACAATGAGTGAAGAAGACACACAATCAGCAGGCTTGGGTAGCGAGATGTCGTCCAGCGAACCTGCACAAACAGAAACACAGGAGTCTACATCTAGTGTAGATTTTTCATCTCCAGATATGTATAAACAATTTGTTGATACATTACCTGAAGATATTAGGGGTAGTAAAGCTTTTCTTGAAACAGAGAACTTACCATCCTTGGCTAACCAACTCCTCAACGCACAGAGTGCTTTAGGAAAGAAACGATTAGAAGCTCCACAAGAAGACTGGACTCAGGACAATTGGAATGAGTTCTACTCACACCTACGTCCAGCAGATGACGAGTACAGTGTAGCTGAAGTAGGTGATCTTACCCTACCAGAGGATCTCGCTGACGTACAAGCACCAGAGCTGCACGAAGAAGGTTTGCAGGCAATGGTTGACTTAGCTGGACAGATGGGGCTGACTCAACAACAGTTTGATGTCATGTACGCTAGTACAGTTGAAAGCTTAATGCGTGGTGGCTCTAACGAACAAACGGTAGTAAACGATTCACTAAAGCAGTATAAGATGGAACTTATGACTGAGTGGAAGGAGGACTTTGATGTCAACCTTGCACAAAGTAAGGAAGCCTTTAGTGCCTTAGCCCAAGACATACCTGAGTTAAATGAGTTGGTACAAGACCCAACTATTGCTAATCACCCAGGAATGCTTAAGTTGTTTCACAAAGTAGCTAAAGTGTCAGGGGACACATTACCTTCATTGAACAACAACGTACCAAATGGGTTTGGGGAGAACAGTTCTATGAACATCCAAGCACAGATTAAAGACATTGACGCAGTAAATCAGGAGTTAATATTATCTAACCCATCACAACTATCTCCACTAGAGAGAAGTAAAAGAGATGAGATTCTTAACAAACGAGCTGAATTATATTCAAAGCTGTACGGTTAATGCTAAAGTAGCTTGACATAACCATATTTATAGGCTATTCGATGTATATTGGGTAGCCTATTTTTTTGGGTCCAATATCAGCTTTAGAAAGCCGTTAGTTACGTATAACTAGAAGAGTCCGAAAGGGTAGCTCGTCGAAAACCAAACTATTCATTCATTCTAATTATAAAATAAGGAAAAATCATGGCATTATCAGCAGTAGGTTCTCAAGGTTATTCAAACGCTTCGGCGTCTAACGGAGAGAATTTTATAGAAAAAGCATACGTTGCAGCTTTCCGTGAAGGTTTCGAGCAAGCCTATCAACAAACGGAATCAAAGCTTCAGCCGTATTTTGAATCAGAAACACAAAACGAAGAGTATCAGTACTTCGACCGTATCGGCACAGCAGCTGACATGGCGGAAGATACATCTCGTTTTGGAACCAATCCAAACTCAGAAATCGATCACGACAGACGTCGTCTTGGTTTAGTGGATTACGAATTAGGTAAATACATTGATGAAAAAGACCTAAAACGTGTTATCACTGACCCAATGAACGCTTACACTCAAGCATTACTTGCTTCAGGTAAACGTAAGATGGATGATATCATCATCGACAAGTTCTTCGGAACTGCAGTTACAGGTAAGTCTGGCGGTACTAACGTCACATTTGCTACAGCTAAAAATAATATTAATGATGATTTAATCTTTGTTGGTAATAAATCAAAAGGTACAATCACTACTTCAGGTAAGTATAGTGTTGTAGCAGGAGACACAGAAGGTTTCACAGTTACAGAAAATTATGTAGCTACAGGATCATCAACATCTTCTGGTCTTACTCTAGACAAACTTCGTGCGGTTCGCCACACAATGTTACGTCTACAGTCAATTGAGCAAGACGAAGTAATCAACTGTTTTGTTGGTGCACGTCAGCTTGATGATTTATTACGTATTGACGAGGTTATCAATTCTGATTACTCAGTCCGCAAAAACCTTGCAGAAGGTAACGTTACAACATTCATGGGCTTCCGCTTCATTCACACTGAGAGACTTCCAGTGGACGATGATGGTTGCCGTCGTGTTATTGTTGCAACTCCTAAAGCACTTAAGATGTCAGTTGGTTCTGGTCTTAAAGGTGATATGTGGAGAGACCCATCCAAGAAAAACATTCCATACATTTACTTCAAGCTTTGTGCTGATGCATCTCGTATGTGGGGTGAAGTTTCTGGAGAAGTCCGTTGTAAAGAGGCATAAACTATTCGAGTTACCTCCTAGCTTCTATGCTAGGGGGTACTCCCTTTTATAATAATGGCTATAACACATTCAAAATTACAGATAATAAATAACGCCTTAAGAATGGTAGGGAGCTACCATCTTGAGTCCGATGACACAACTAGTGCTACCTATGAGATAGCTAACCGAGCATTTAATGATGCAGTCAACTCAGTATTTTCCGAGAACATTTTTGCGTACAACACAAGGCGTTTTGTTGCCCAAGGCGTTGAATGTTCCACATTAGATCAAGTAGATAAACCAGCCGACCATTGGACTTATAGGTACGAAGCAGTTGATTTAAATATTTCTAGTACCGAATCAAATCAACACTTTCATCACAACCTAATATTAAAAGTAACTGATATAACAGGACAGCATATATTAGATTGGGTAGTAGATAACTACACAACACAAGATATAAATGGTGACTTAACGGCTGGTGATTACAGCACTCGACAAGCTACAGGAAAGGATACACCGTATCTATTTACAACAGAAGGACCAAAGATTCAGTTGTATTATTCGTTCGTACCAGACTTAAATGCACCTGAGACTCTTTCAAATGGTAAATACACCCACCTTGCTCAAGGCGAGCAGGCAGGAAGGATGCCAGCATTCTTAGTAAGGGTTGTTACATTATACATGGCACAGTCAATGGCACTTGAATTGTCAGGTGATGATAACAGACAACAGTCTATCTATACTATGTATGTGCAAGCACTAAGAAGAGCAAGAGTGTTGGAAGGTAGGTCAAGTCCAGCACAGACTTATATAAACGACGGTAACTCCCAACTACTAGATTCTCACTACAGATATGGCTCGGTATAGTAATGTTAGCACAAATTTTTCAGGAGGTCTAATAAGCGACCATTTAGTTGGACGAATTGATTTAGATCGTGCAGCTAACTCTTCTAGGAAGTTTACTAATTTCTTTCCGACGGTTCAAGGACCAGCTGAATACAGACCTGGTTTTGAGCTTGTCACTAAAGAAACTGACTCTGCGTTTGAGAATTCTGTTAGTGCCGCAATTGGGCTTGATGAAAACTTTATATTTAGAGCTGTGTTTGGAGCAACTAAAATAAAAATATTTTCTAACAGAGGGTTGTTAGTAGACGCTGTTAATTCACCATATTCTAATGAAGAGTTAAAGGATTTAAGGTTTAGTTCAGAAACAAACAAATTGTACATAACACACCCTAATCATATGCCAAGAACTTTATCAGGAGGTTTAGGGTATGTTGGTTTTGAGTTAAAAGACATCACAGGTTTAAAACTAATAACGTCTGACTTCTTGGATTTAGGGACATTAGTTTCGTATCAGGGTTTTGGAAATTGGAGTCTAACTGAGTTATCAGCAAAAGTAGAACCATTCTTAGAGCCAGACACATCTGATAATGTATTACGTATTGAAAAAGGCGAAGAGATCGTAAAGATTGTTAGTACAGATACTGGGTTGCAGACTATAAAAGATGCATCAACACCCACGAATTATTACATTGAATATGATTTAAAAGGAAAAACTGTTTTAGGTAAAGTTATTACTAACTCAACAAACTACTCAGAGGTTGGAGTCCCAACAAGGACTGGTGCAGGTACAACTGCAGATCCATACGTCTTTACTATATACGTTGATGCTGTTGATTTTGTAACAGATATAACTGCACCTAACGCCAAGTTGTTCTTATTAGACAACGCAGAAACAACCAACAGTAGTATCCAAGAAACGATACTAGCTCAAGAAGGTGTTCCTGATGGTGAGGTTCACTTACGTACAGATGTTGATATATTTAACACATCTACTGTGGGCACTTGGATAAGAGTTGCTGATGACAGACGTTCTAATAAAGTGGTGCTTGGTGAGGACTCAAAATTTGGTTTAACTCGTTGGGTAAGGATTAGTGAGTATCTAGGTTTAGAGACACACCCCACAACATTTTTTAGTGGTAATCAACACATAGAAGAAACATCTCAAACAAATGACTACACAGTGTATGACAGCGGAAGTGTTTATAAATCCTTTGGTGATTCAAGTTTTGATCTTGTTGATATTGCTGAGACTACGGCTGCACAGATAAGACCAGATGCGAACAGGGTTTTTGTTTGGAACGGTGGCGAGTTTAAAGGTGAAGAGCTTCTTGTTTTTAATGCTGATATAGCTAGATCTTCCGCGGACCTTACTTTTACCGTTCCTTTAAACCACGGCATAAAGGTTGGTGATACCGTAAATATATCAGGGCTAGCAGTTTCAAGTGGATCATCGCCAAATGGTAATCAAACAGTAGATGTGGTAACAGCAACTACAGTTGTATTTAACGGGATTACTGGTTTAGGTGCTGATCCAACTGGTGACGCTACACTTAGAATTACTACACACAGCAACGGAACTACTTCGGTAGTGGGTAACTTAACAACCGCTAAATCTTTAGAGATTGTAAAATGTGATAGTAGTTTAACAGTACAAGAGTACAATGCATCATCAAACACTGGAGGATTATTAGTAAAGACAACAGTTGCTGCTACTGTAGTAACAGAGGTTGCTAATGAAGTAACCATTACATCGACTCTGGATATATTTGACGAAACTACTTCAACTAATAGGCATATAAAAGGTGTGTTACCTAGTGGAACAGTTTATTCAAAAATTACAAAAGTCCTTACTTCAAAAACTGCAAGAGCATCATTAAACAATGTTGTTCCTAGAGATGGTGCTAGTGGAGGTTATGAAAATAAAGGTATATTTTTAGAGTTTAGTTTAGGGGCTTGGTTCCCTAAAAACTATCCAAAGGCTGTAGCTAAGTATGAGCAACGAAGAATTTTTGGAGGAACTTACTCAAATCCAAACCAATTGTTTTTCAGTAGGTTAAACAGCGAGGATGATTTTTCACCTACTCAAGATGATAGCCTTGTTCTTGACACCGATGGTATATCTTATGGTATCAGCAACGTTAACGCTGCTGTTACTTGGTTGTCTGCTGGTTCTGATTTAACTATAGGGACGACACACGGTGTGTTTAAACTTGTCACAAATCAGTTTAATGCAGCAGTCAGTCCTAAGACTGTCCGTGTAGAATTGGTTGATGACATTGGTTGTAAAAAAGATGGTGTTCTTGCAGGAACCTCTATCTTTTTTCCAGATGAATCCTCAACAGAGCTTTTAGAGTATAAGTTTGATTCTAACATTCAATCAGGTACTACAGACGATGTAGCTAAGTTTATATACCCAACATTTGTTAGAGACACAATAAAGAAGATAGAGTACCAAAACAATCCACAAGATAGGTTATGGGTAGTGACTACCTCAGGGCTTTTATATGTATTAGCGTATAATAGACAAGAAAGTTTTTATGCTTGGTCTAAACATGAGACAGATGGAGTTGTTATAGACGTCTCAGTATTAAGAAAAGGTTTTGTTTCAGGTGTTGATCAGGTATGGCTTACTGTAAAAAGAGGGAACGAAGTAAGTTATGAAAGATTGTTTTCTGAAGTTGATTCAATAAACGAGCCAACATACTTCCTTGACAACGCAACTGCTATTGATAGTTATCGACTAACACCTAATTCTTCAGCAGGAGCTTTACACATAACAACTGCGGATAGAACGGTTGGAACAGTACTTAGTGTAGTTATTAACGATAGATATCACGGTGACTTTATAGTGGGCACTACACCTAGCGGCACAGGAGTATCAGTACCTTATAGTTATGTTAACGGAACGGTAGCGGTTGCTTATGGAACAAGGTACACAGGAACATTGCAGATGATGTACCCAAACTGGAACGCACAAAACAAACCAGCTTTTGGAACAGAGGAGGTAAGGATTATTTCACAAAAAGTCTTTACCCTTGAAAGCCATAAATTTAAACACGGTATTAATAATCAATACGACACTATTAAATTACCAGGAAACACTTTTGCAACAACATCACCTGAACTAGGAACCTTGACAAAGTACACAGGCTTTGATAGAGAGAGACCAGTCAGAAATTCTAAGTTTGGAGTTGAAAAGATTCCAGAGTTAGTACAGGATGAACCCTATAAGACTATCTTCGGATCACTTATAACAAAAACGGATTTAAATTAACATGACAATGACTGCATCACAGGGATTTGGATTAGTAGGAGCAGGCTTACAGCTAGCAGGCGGTATCAGCAGCTTCTACGCTAGTCGTGCTCAAGCAACCATTGCCAAACAGCAAGGGCGTATTGATTCTGCTGTAGCCAATGCAAACGCCACAGCTTTAGAACTTCAAGGTGAGTATAATGCTGGTGTCCAAAGAAATAATGCTATTGCTCAAGCAAATCAAAAGAACTATGAAAGTAGCATTGTAAAAGCAAATAGGCTTGGTCTCATTCAGAACTATGAAAATACAAGAACTGCTTTGGTTAACAAAGTCAGAGCAACCAAAGCTTCAACATTTGCTGCCAACGTAAATCTAAGTAAAGATGTGCTTAACAGTCTTGAGATGGAAGCGTTTAATGAGATAGCTCATGAAGACTTAGCATACACAATGGAGCTACAGTCAATGGGAGCACAACTCACTGAAAATGATAGGACTGCAAAGCTCTCAAGACTGTACGGCGAGGCTCAAGCAAACAACACTTTGGCTGGTGCTCGTAACAACGCTTTCTTTACTAGACTAAGTGGGCAGAATGCACAGACTTCAGCTAACCTAAGAGCTGGGCAGATGAAGATGCAAGCCACTTCAAATTTAATAGGGTCGTTTGCTAGTGCAGCAGGATCCGCAGCAACATATGTATAATAATGGCTATACGAGTAAACAGTAACACCCCTCAGCAACAACAAGCATCAGCAGACTCTTTTGGCTACATACGTAGCTTCAGAAGTCCACTCGAAGGTGTAAAGGTTGCGGACATGGGAGCAGGGCTACAGCAAGCTGGACAAGCTGCACAAAACGTAGCTGCTCATATGAAAAGAAAAGAGGACGCAGCTGGACGGATTGTAGCAGACGCTGCTTACAACCAATACTCAAGTGAGGTAGACGCCGTAAATAATAATTTAACAAATGCTTATGCAAAAGGTAATCAACAAGAAATAGATACGTATACAGCCCAGTTTAATGCATTAGACCCAAGTCTTAAAACTTTTGACCTATCCAACTACAGTGAGGGAAAAGTTGATTCCCAGTACTATGCTCCTTATACAGGAGGGTTATCTAAGAATTGGGGTAGGTTAAACACAAAACATGGTAATACTAAGCACCAATACACAATCACAAATACGTTAGATGGATTAGAGCTTAATGGGGACACTTCAACAGCTAATTTTAGACTTCAGCAGAATATTTCTCCAGAGGGTTATATGACTCAGTTGAGTAAAATCATAATAGCAGGAAATAATCCAGCCATAGAGTCGGTTACAACCGAAGCAAAAAAGAGTGGGTATCGTGCTAGTATGAGTAGCAACGCAAGGGCTGTGTTCTCTGAACAAGTAAGAAGGGCTACAAATTTGGATGAAGCAGAAGCAGTTAGAACTAATATGTTAACTCTTTTGGGGGAAGAAAACGGTTTAGCAACATTTATGACAGATACAGACCAGAGAGCTGTTGAAACTTTAGTTAACTCAGCATTAGCAAAGATGTCTGACCCTAATAGTAGCTTTTTAGATGATCAAGCAGCTCTTAACTTAAAGGGAGCACAGACAGTATATAAACAGATATCTAACAGTGTAAACTCTTTTAACAATAATGACTTAAATAACTCCCTTAACCAATTAGAGCTTTCTTGGGAGAACACAGATACATCAAAATTAAACGTAACAGGTCAGTTAAGCCACAAGTCTCTTGGTAAACTAATAAGTCAATTTAAGCCTGTAAATATTGAGGACGAAAATGGGAACGTCGTTGCTGTAGATACGCCAATCAGCATTGATGTGAAAGCTACATTAAAAAACCCACAATATGTAGTAGATGTTGACGAAGATTTAACAGCAGATGACGCAGCTGGGTATCGAGCTCTAGTTGCTCGTATAGCAGAGAACGGTAGGGATGCTTTTAACAATGGAGGCGGTACCGACGCTTTAAAAATTATCTTAGGTAGCAAATATAAGGCAGCAACAGCAAGAGATGACGCTGCTGCTTTGGGGTATAGTACAACCCCTCTTATTAACCTACCTTCTGGTGATGTACCAGATTTTACCACAGACCCTATTGCTTTTAAAACTTGGGTAAAAGACCTTTATGATTCAAACCCAGAGAACCCAGCGGCTCTTGCCCACTATGGGGCGTTTCTTAGGAATAGATCAGGAACCACTGCAACACAATCACATACAGGGTATCTTGTTGAGATGTTGAGTAACAGAAGTTTAACAGGTGCAGATCCTCTAACGTTGGCTGAGAATTCAATTATGTTTTCAACTAAGTATAACACAGGATCTGGTAACTTTACTGATAAGGAAGAGGAAGAGTGGGGTAGATTTCTAGAAAAAGCAAACAAGGAAGATACGCATGAATTGCCAGTGCTTCGTGAGATCAGATATGCAAATGAGGCTGGGGACACAGCTAGAGCAAACTTTTATTCAACTCTTTTAAAAGGTACGTGGGTTGATAATTATCGTAAGCTTACTGCAAAAAGCGGAGCACCCAACTTGGATTTTTTATTAAATAAACGAGGTGAAATATATAATGCAACATTTACATTTGATGCTGAACAACTAAGTGCTAGTAATGGTTTTATAGGTAACACAGATGATGCTTCAGGGTTAGGGGGCTTGTTTTCAACTTCTGGGCACATACCAGTACGAATCCCAGCAACTTGGTCTGAGAACATTAATTATAGAATAAGTCTACTTGGTGGTTTCCAAGGTACTAAGCGTATCGTGGGCGGCACTGACACCTTTCAGTATTTTATGAGTAACTTTGGTGAAAAAAGGCACGTTATTGACAATATGGCACGTGACACTGCTGCCATAGGGTTACACTACGCAGTTATTGATGGTGATATAGATTACAAGAATTTTTCACAAAAACTTGGAGAATCAGGCTACAAAAACCAATTCCTAGACTTAATAACTGATTATGGTGACAATATTGATTTAGGTAGATTAAGTAACTTACAGTTGGTAAAGATTTTGTCGGAGTTAAAAGTTACAGATAATTCAGGTATTCCTAGGTCTGCCGTTATTATGATGGACGACGGCGAAGCTGCTGATGGTAGTCTAGGTAGAGTAATTGGTATTTGGAACAAAGATCAGAACATGCACACACAGTTAGTTTATGAGGATGGTCGTAGAGCAATTGTTCCTCACAGCCATTTCAACGATAAGCTTGACGTAGTAGCTCGAACATTTAGATTGGAGTCTTTGGTTGATTCAGATGAGTCGTCAAGGGTAAGAAACAGAGAAGTTCTACCATTTTATTCCTTAAGTGTTGCTGCTCAATTTATGTTTTTAGAAAAAGATAGGTTAGGTGACGATTGGGATTATGATAAATACAAGGAAGAACAAACCGACTCAACAAACGCAATTATTGAGGCAATGCCTATAGTACCTATACTCTAAGTTTATGGCTTTTTCATACGACGATTCAAATTTAAGAAGACCAACAAACCTTTCTGATGAAGGAATGGTAGTATCTGGACAAGCCTCTACTTTTGAAGCTGCTTTTCAAGATAGCGGAGCTTCTATGGCAAACGCTATAAACACACTAGCTGGGCTACCTTTCGGCACATTTAAGGGTATTGATTATTGGTACGCAGGTGAAGTTGATAAAGAAGCAGGTAACGACACTCCAGTCAGTAAAGCTGAGTTTGACCAAGTAAACAACGAAGCACAACTTGGGTTAGATTACGATGAGAATATGACCTCAGGGCAACTAAAATTAGTAGCTGGTAAGAAATTTAAACAAGATTTACGACGAGGTCGTGTTAACCCACAATATAGTGCAACAGCAATGGCTGGCTCTTTGATACCTGAGCTAGTAAACCCTGTTAACTTAATACCTTTTGGTAGGGTCCTTAGTTTAGGGAGGGGTATAAACAAAGCTAGTGCGTATGTAGCACAAGGTAAAAAATTTGGTGCTGCACTTCAGACTTCTAAGCAATATGCTAAAGAAGCGTTTATCGGTAATGCTGCTGTAGAGCCATTGTATTATATTAGCGAAACACAGTTAGGTAATGACTATAGTGTTGAAGACTCAGCGTTAAATGTTCTTTTTGGAACAGGGATTGGTGTTGGTTTTTTTGGAACTATTGGGTCTGCCATGAACTACAGAAAAGCAGGAAGAAATGCACTTAAGGCTGATATGCATGAATCCCTAACAAGGTTTATGGAGACTGGAGAGACCCAGCAAGCTACTGCCTACGCATATCAAAACGATCCTGAGTTTAAAAAGTATATCAATAAATATAGCACTGTAGCTAAAAAAATAAAGGAACAAGTAAAGGGTGAAGGAGTGATTGATTTTACAACCTTTAATGAAGCTGAGCTAAAAAGTATTGATCTTGCTTTAGAAAAATACCGAGACTCAGCGTTTGAAGCAGCCTTAACAAAATCTGCCTCAGAGTCATTAATTGAAGAACTAGAAGGTGAGGGTGATGTATCTATTAAAGATTTATCAATCACATATAAAAGAGCTTATGCTAATATATCAATGGCATATAAGACTAGAGATTTTAATAGTCTTACCGATTTTGAAAAAGGGATTTTAGAAAAGGTTGACCACGATTATGATATTGATGGTTTCGCAGAAGAAGCAGGATCTCCAGACGCACCAGAAAAACAGCCAAAGACCTATTTCACAGCATCAGCTAAAATAATTAAAATAGCTACCGCAATTAGTGAGATAAAAGCTAAGTCTAATTCTAAAACTTTAAATGAAGCAGTTGGAAAGGGTGCAATTAGTCGAGCTGAGGCTAATGCACTGCAAAGTGTTTTTAACGACACGTGGGGAAAAACATACGCAAAGGAAATAGAAGTTTCTAATCGAATAATAAATGAGGTTTTTGGCTACAATTTTAAACTTGAGAAATCTGTTTTTAGTAAAGGTAGAGCTGCTTTTGTTAAAGGGAAGTATGCTGATGTTATAAATTTAAATAGGGCTGAGTATATTACCGCAATGCAGAAAAACGGTGTTGGACCCTTTACTATAATGTTTCATGAGGGTGTTCACACAATGCAACACTTAGACCCAACATCATGGGATATGCTTCAAAACTTAATTAGAAAAAATCCAAAACTCGACAAGGCTCTAAAAGAGTTTGTTGCTGGTCGCTCTGATAGCTATAATAGTGCAGACCGAATAACTAATGAGCTGCCTTCGGTTATTATGGAGTGGGCGGTTACTCAAGAAGAATTTTGGAAAGCCTTAAAAGTAGAAGACAGTTCTTTTTATGAAAAGTTTAAAGAGTTTGTTGTACAATTGTTAAGAAAAACAAGAGAGTTGTACAAACATTCAAAACTTGCAAAAGTTATAAATGATAAAACTCTTAAGAATTTACTCGAGGATAGCTCTCCAGAAGAATTTGCACGGTCGTTGGCTGAGATTATGATTCTTAATAAAGACGGACAGAATTTTAATGCAGAGGCGTTAAATGTTGCAAACACAATCGAAAGAAACG
>Ga0209535_1001488_pt1 | contig 15903 bp, 29 predicted proteins | sample LinPmetageLP28_FD_184041 | JGI IMG/M metagenome (GOLD analysis project Ga0209535, IMG submission 184041) | Marine viral communities from the Pacific Ocean - LP-28 (SPAdes) (version 2) | ecosystem: Environmental > Aquatic > Marine > Oceanic | place: Pacific Ocean | collected 2009-08-22 | reverse complement strand
TATTGTGCTCTTGGGAATTGTATTATATTGCTCATCTGCGTTTCTTATCTAATTCTTTTTTTATCCAAGCCTTTGCTTGCCAGGTTGATGGTGGTCTGGTTAATAACTTTCTAATACTTTTATAAACCACAGCATTTGTTTCATTATCATTGTATCTACTATTATCAACTATCATCATATTTCTCATTCCGAATAATCTTTGAAACTTGCCTAAATTTGACTGTACACCTTTCCAATTATTTTCTACAACACTCGGTGCAATTTTTCTTTCTCTTTTACCATTTCGTTCTAAAGCAACTTCTAGTGTTGTATTAACAAATATCATATAACAATCATACCCAATTCTTTTCGCTTGTGCCATATCACCAGCCAGTCTATCGTAATCTCTACCTGTGCCATCAACAATCACACCTAGTCTGTTTTCTAAATGTTTATCTAATTGCGAACCTGTAAGTTTCTTAGACTTATCTCTCATAGGTGCTAATGTATCTGGATTAACACTTCGCAGGTCTAGACTCATACCAGCCTTTCTTAAAGCATTAGCAAAGTATGTATCACTATTTACAAGTTTCATACCTGTACCTGTAAATAGACTTCTTTGTACATACGATTTACCTGACCCAGGTCCACCTGCAAGAAAGAAGGCCTTGAATATGTTAGGGTCGTAAACACCCTCGGTTATAAACTTGTCATAAGATAGCATAATACTATTTATAACATTCTATAGCGAGGATATCTTCTACTTGAAAGCCTTTCTTTAGAAAAAGATAGATAGCACCATCGGTACTAAAAGCTCTTACTGGTATTGGTTCATGATGTTTGTCTGTAATGAATTTATAGTCTTTTTGCCCAAATCTCATACTAGGTCTCCCTTAAAGTTAATCTTGCCTTCATTTACAAAATGTTCTTTAAGTTCATTGAAACCTCCTATAAGTTCATCATCTATCATAATTTGAGGAACAGTTCTAACAGGTTTACCAACTTGTTTATGAAACTCCTCTATGCCGATCTGATCTACCTGTACTGTTTCGTATTCTAGGCCAAGAGACTCTAATAGTTTCTTGGCAGAATTACAATAAGAACATACTGGTTGTGTATATACCTTTATGCTCATTATTGTACCTCGACATCAATTACTGGAGCGGCCATAACTCTGTCATACGCCTCTTCAGCAAGTTCATCTACATTTGCAGCTGCTTCTATCTTTAATGCTACATCATCTGATATATAAGCAAAGAGTTTGTTATTATCATTGTATCCCCATTTCAAACCTACATATACTCGATAGTTTTGATCTTTTGTGATAAAGATATCTTTTGCAAATTCATCATAACCAACAACTGTGGTTGCTGATATAGTGTTAATGATAGTTTCTTCAATTCTTGAAGCAACTTGTTTTTTGCCTTCTTGACCCAACTCGGTTATGAATTGTTCCGATCTAGCATTTATCTCACCGTTGATCTGATCGGCAAGGTCTGCCTTCGCAACCATTGTTGCCTTATTGATCGCCAACTGTAAGTCAGGACTAACTGAAGTACCGACACCATATATAAACTGGTCAGCGTCTCTGTTAGTTATGAGACCTTTTTTCACTTCGGAATCAATGTACCATTGTGGTACTTCATTAAGTACCTGGTTAACACTTCCATCTTTTTGAAAAGTCGCCTCTTGTTTTATGTTATGTGTACCAGCACACGCTGATAAGATCAACGACAATGCCGTAATCCCCATAACTATTTTTGATTTAGAATCCATTTAAAACCTCCTTCATAAGACTAATTGATTCATCACCTATCCCTGGGTAGAAATATAATAATACTCCACCAAGAATAAATCCCATTATAAATTTAATCATTTGTTTTTCTCCTATTCATAATTACATATTCTCTATTACAAATAAGAAAAACAGAATTAATCCTGTTTCAAACATTTGTTGTTTTTGTATATCTGCTTCTGTCCAAGGTTTATTTGGATCTTCGCCTATCTCTCTAGTCTCATCACATAGTCTAGTTTCTTTTCTTGAGACTTCAACACCGTTCTCTATAACTGTTTCGGTTACATATTTACACTCGCCATATATAGGTCCGTCATTATCTATCTGTTCTAAGGCATAGCCTCTATCAGTTAGTAATAATATAACGATCACTATAAACATTAATGATACAGCATATTTAAAAAATGGGTTCTTTGGCATTATCTTCCTATGTCCTTTATGTTTGATTTACTAATCACTTGATAGGCACCTTTGTTGTAAGCAGGTGCAACTGTAAAGTTTTTACTCTCTTCTAGTTTCCAGTTATCAACTGGTTTAGTACTCTTGCCACTCATTTTGGTCTGGCGGACCGTATGGGGTTCGAACCCATGGTCTGCTGATCGACAGTCAGCCGTGTTAACCTCTACACTAACGGTCCTTGTTTCACCTACTCGGTGACTCTTTAAAAACTTTTCGTGTTCTTTTAGAGTAGCGATCCTCTCTTCGGTAAGAGGTATCGCCTTTCTCTTTGATCTTTGATATGTATAAATTATACTACCCATTATTCATCATCTTTTGGTTCTCTTTTAGCCATTTCAGCGAGTCTTTCTCTCTCTTCTCTAGCAGTTATGCCGAGTAAGTCTTTGGCATATTTGCCTGGACTCTTTTGAGACCAGACTGTTATCAAGTTCTCTATATTCTTGACAGATAGTTTAAGACCTCTGAATTCTTGAGGACTAGTCTTTCTAAACTCTAGCAATTCTTTTAGATATTGCACTTTCTTTGGTTTAGATTTCTGTTCTTGAAATTCAATAAACAGATTTTCGTTGTTTGAGTATATAGCCATAATTTAGTTCTTCTTTCTTTTAATTTTCTTTAGGTTATCATTAATTGTAGTAAATGTCAAGCATTATTCCTTACTTCTTTGGTATTATACAGATTATCTTGACTTTCCTCGAAATCATCTATGATTCTTTGGTATTTCTGTATTGTGTTATCTAGTACATCTAGATTATTTCCTGATAGCATTATTTCAGCTACCCTTTTTATTTCTTCTAAGTCTTTTATGAATTGTATTATATCGTTCATATTACTCCTTGTTTGTTGTTGTCTGTTAGTCTATTAAAAAGTGTCTTGTCGGCCCGAAGGTTTACCAAGCGTGTTCTTTCACATAGACTACCCAAGTTCATTCTCCTTAGGCATAGATTTCTTGTCAACTTGGGTGACCTTACTCTCGGTGTTTTTGCCTTTTAATTTTGCTATGGTTCTTGCATAAGCATTATCTAATCCTTTCTTAATTAAATCTAAACTATCTTCATTTGCCTGATATCTAATCCCGATACCACCTCTTGCAACCCACTTCTCAAGGTTCTTAGGTCTATCGTCTATCAGTATGTTTGGTATGCCAGTTTGTTTATCAACGGCATATGATTCTTTTCTTTTGGTTACGATTATGTCATTCGGTTTGAAATCATGTTTCTCTAACCACTTTGTTTTGTATTTTCTTGAGTTCTCTAAATCGTCTCTGAGCGGTGAAGTATTAATATAATAATCGCCGCCCGTATAAGACTTCACTAAATTGATCAATGATTTAGCATAAGGAAAAACTGGTAATGTCTCGAAGAAGTTAGTACCTCTTAAATCTTTAATTGAAGTATCAAGTGTTATTTCACCTTGATCTTTCCAATGGTTTACTTTTCTGAATTCTGCAAGGGCTGAAAAGAAGTCTGCAATCACGCCATCCATATCTACATATATTTTACTTTGCATAGTTATATTCTCCCAACTATCACGATTGCCGTAATAGATAATATTGTCAATAATAAAAAACTCATCATTAGAGTTCACCGAATTCCTCTTTGAACATTTGATAATAAGCAACTGCCATGCAATATGCGAAAAAGGCAGTTAGTGATAATGTAATGTATAATAATATAGTCATTTAAGTCCTTGTTTTTCTTTGTTTATGTCTTTATTATATACTATTCCACACCTTAATCAAGCGAATAATGGAGTATTATCCATTTTATCCCCTTGATTTCATTGGGTTTTTTATTTATTTGAAAAGTGTTGCATAAAAGACACACTAAAAAGTGTGTTTTTTGCGTTAAAATAGAGGGTTTTCCGTCTTATATTTGCATATAAAGTACGAATCAGCTACATCTGAAGCAGGCGAATTATAAGTGCAATCTAACTCGCTCAGAAGGTCAAATCCAGCGACTTCTTTGTATGTCTCTATCATAGCCTCTTTGTTAGAATTGCCCTTTCCTGTTGCATATTTCTTGATTGAGGAGGGGGCTATAAGTTCAAAAGGTATCTTCAACTTATAGAATTTGTATTTCAACATACCCATATTTTCTGCAATATGAAATGTCTTACCTTTACTGGCAAATGAGTAATCTTCTAGTTTGACTAGTGGATACGGTATTTTGGCAATAGATTTAGGGTAGTATGAATGTATAACTTCTATCACCCAATCAGCAATATTCTCATATCGTTCTTGGGCTGATAAGTACCCCTTATGTAGGGTGCCAGTTATATTTGGTCTGAATGTACCTTCGTATTTCTTCTTATCTGTTAGATAGTAAAAATCTTCAGCATTTTCTGTTTCAACACAGATAGCAGGGCAAGATAGTGAATAGTCAATACCGATTGATTTAATCATCTGAGTCGTGAAAAGAAATATCGTCTAGATATTCCTCATCTGATTCTTCTCTTTCCCAGCCACAAAATGGACAGTAAACGGCAATATAATGCTCTCTATCCATTTCGTGTTTTAGTTCGTACTCTGCCGAACAGTTATCGCATTTAAGCATTAGCAGCGATCTCTGTTGGAACAGGAGCAGAGGTGATGTCTACGATCTCACAAGAACCTGCTGTACAAGCAAGTTCTTGGGTACCAGTCGTATTATCTTCAGCCTCGTATTTTTTCAACTCTTCAAAGTTAACAGTCTTAGGCATTAACTTTTTAAGTTCATCATACTTCTCTTTATCAATATCTTGATAAGGGGCTTGTTGATATGTATGGTCAGAATGAGGTAAGAAACTCACACCAGATACTTCGTCAAAGTGTTTGTATACCCATGCACCAACTTCCATCCATTCAGCGTCTCTTACTGATACTGTACAGGATGGTTTGTGTTCACACCAAAATCTTTGATACTTCAACCATGTTTCTAATTGTTGAATGGCATTGTATTCATTTCTAGTTACCGCACCTTTAGGTGAAGCAGTAGGGAAAGAGAATACACTAACTGAAGTAGGATTCATTACATCTGGCTCATGTGGTATGCCTTGATCTTTCATCATTTCAGTTAAAGGATCTTTGTTATCACCTCGTACAGTTCTTACATAGTATTCAGAATGTCTAGTATGAATACCTGAAGCACTATCAACTAACTGACTTACAGTACCCGAAGGTTTAATGCAAGTAGTAGCAGCAGATTGAGGTATTTTAAGTTTCTTAGCAAGGTCTTTATTGGTTACAACTGAAACTTCTCTCATTGATCTTAACAGTTCTTCGTCTGCCTTGATAGTAAGTTTGTTATCCATAATACCTGTAAGTGATACACCAAGTAATCTCTCTTCTTCAGTATTTTGTCTCCATATCTTTCTTAGATATTTGATATCAATTAATGTAGATTGAAATGTACCTAATGTAGCAGCAATTCTAACTTTTCGTTTTAGATCATCTTCATTATCTGTAGCACGAATAACAACTTCAGTTAGATTACAGAATTGATATGGTCTTAATATGATTTCTGAACAAGGATTAGTACCGAAATCGTGTTCAGGATCTCTACGACCATTTTCAGCAACTTTCTTCTTTGCAGCCTCACGATTAAAGATACCTCGTTCACCAGACTTAGAATCGAATAATGCTTTCCATTCGTGCATAAACAATCCGATATCAGGTGTTCTAGTATAACAAGCACTATTGTTAGATAATGCTCTTTGTGGATTATTCTGCCACCAGTTTCCCATTTTTGCTTTACGAATTCCGTCATCTTGAATATTAGATAATGAGATTAATGCTGATCTTCTAACGCCACCAACTACAACTACTTCACCAACTTTACATACGATATCGTGTGCCTCTATACATTCTAGTTTTCTACCTACAGCGTCTCTAAAGGTATTAATAGTGAAGTCAAATAGATTAACTAATGGTTGAGGACCAGAAGCACGACCACCAAAAGTTTTAAGTCTTGCACCTGCAGGTCTTACCTTTGATACATCAATCTTAGGTATCTGACCAGAGTACAACATAGCGATAAGTTCTTTATATGATCTTGCCCAACCAGCCTTACTATCTTCTACAACAATTACTGTATCAGTATGATTAAGTGATTCTGCAATCGTAGGTAATTTACCTACATTATCTCTTTCTACTGAAAAACCAACGCCTGTGCCACATAATAGTATGTACATCACTTCATCAAAGGATCTTACATTGTCAATAGGGATATAACTACAATTATAACCAGCAGTATGATCTCGGTCTAGTGCAGGTCCTGCCGTCATCAATGCTCTCATAGAAGGCATTACACCTAGATTTAATACTTCGTTCTCTAACTCTTCTCTATTTGGGATTTTATAATTATGTTTGTCTTTAAGATGACTTTCCATATAGTCAAAATATCTACCTACTGTTTCGGGCCACGATTCTCTTTTTTTATCTTCGTCTATAAATCTAGCATATCTAGATTTGTGTATGTATTGCTGATAGCTCGTGGGTAGATGGTTGTCCATAGGGTTATATCCTTTTCCAGTTATTGATTGTTTGTAGGGCCGAGAGTCCCTTTTGCGTGTTATTATATATAAGTTTCGAAACATCGCCGACATCTTTTTTGTGAATAACCATGTCATTAATATCTTTATATTTCAACGATTGAGGAAATATTACCACTTTATAATTTTTGTGTACAGCGGCGATCATTCTTTTGACTATATGTTCATTACGAGGTTCATTATCGAATATCATTGTGCATTGTTCGGAGGGTATTTTAAGTGCGACATCTGCCCCAGCCATAGCAATACAGTTATCTAGAAATAAACTATCAATAGGACCTTCAACAATGTTAACAGGTTTATTTAAATCAAGTCTATCTAGACCATAAATCTTTTCTTTACTCTCATCTAGTTTGATGGTCACATACTTAGGTTGTTCTTGACCGAAAGCACGACCTTGAAATGCAAAGAATTTACCTGTTCTATCATAGAAAGGTATAATAACTCTAGGGTGGTCATTTTTTACAGGCAATTTCTTAGGTATAATACTATTGACCCACTTATAAAACTTATCACAGAAATAAAACTTATCTATGTGTTCTTCAGGTATCTTTCTTCTAGTGATAAATTCATATGCTGGGTGAGACTTAGGCAGTTTATCATAACGAATAAGTTTTCTTAGTGCATTATTCTCTTCAAATTTTATAGGTTTCTGTATGAAGTCAGGTGCGGCTACAGGTTTACTATCTTTGTATCTTTCTAGTACATATTCTTTATGTAGTCTAGCGTCTAGAAACTTTATGAAGTTACCAAGAGACTGACCCATACCGCAGTTATGGCATTTGAAAAATAAATTATTCTTCTTCTCGTAAACAAATCCCCTAGATTTGGATTTAGATTTCACACTATCACCACAATGGGGACATCTGAAATTCCAAAGGCCAGGTTTCTTTTGTTTAAAGTTTGTAAGTCTGTTTGATAATTGATTTAGAAATTTTGTATCTATGTATGATGACATAGTAGTATTATAACATTTTACATCAGGTTTGTCAACACATTTGCCACAGGACTTACACTTATTCCTACAGCAACGGAAATACCAATAATGATCCATTTCCAGCGTTCTAATTCAGTCAACCTTTTGTCAAATTTTTGTGCCTCTGTTATAAAATATTGTTGTATATCATCAACTCGTTTGATTACAACTTTTTCGTGTTGGTTGTTTATATCTATAAAGTCTCTACTGGTACTTGTAATTCTACCATGTAATTCTTTAAGATCATCTTGCCAAAGATGGCGGCGAGACTCCATTGTATCAAGTATCTCTGAGTCATTTTCTTCAGCACGAATTAATCTTGCTTCGTGTACTGCTAACATAGACTTAACACCCGATTGAATGTCTGTAAGTTTATCTATCGCACTATCTAATCTTCCGTGGATATCGGCGGCTGTGGCGTTCTGTTCTTTAAGAACAGCAACATCCTGCACTAGTTTTTGTAATTGATCTGACACTATTATTCCTTTTCAGGTTCGTAATAGTCCTTGTAAGTGATAATGATTTCGTGTTGAGCAATTATATGTTCTCTTAAATCTGCATAGTTCATACCCAATGCTTTGTATCCATCATCGGTTAATGCAAATAGAACAGGTTTCTTGCCGTTCGCTGTTAGTTCTTCAAAGACTTGTTTGTAGTTATCTATATTTATAACAATCCAGGTCACATCATTTGACTCTAATGGTTCTGGTTGTTCTAAATTTAATGGTGTTTTCTGTACAGCAACTTTTAATGTTTCTATCTTTTTAACACCGGCACAACCAGTTAAAAATAATGCAAGTATAATACTAATCAGTAGGGGTTTCATTTTTCTTCCCTTTCTGTTTTACCAATTCTTTACATTGTTTATTTTCTTTATCTTCTTTCACGACAGGAGAACCACTTGCAATTTCCATACATCTATTTACATCTGCAACAGCCTTGTTGATTGTTTCTGCTGTTCTTTCAGGATTTTGCATTCCCCATTCTGCGATATCATATTTAGCAAATTTCTTTGTAAGTTCTTCGTTGTCTTTTCTAGCAGCGTCTAACTTAGCAGTTAAGTCTTTGTTTGCTTCTACGATAAATGCGAATTCTAATTCTTTTAATTCTAATACTTGTTGTTGCTCTGTTATAGCAGTCTCTAATTGTATTTGGTTCGCTTTAAGAATTGCGTTATCAGATTGCAGTTTTTTAACATATGCAAATCCACCCGCAACTCCTAAAGCCAATACTAAGTATATTATTAATTTAATTTTCATTTTTCTAATTTAGTTATTCTTTTCTCTAATTCATCTATCTTCTTGGTAACATATGGGTACTTCTTTCTCCATGCGTCATCAGGTTGTTGTAACCAGGTTAATCCCCAGCGGTTAACTAGATAGTCTATAATCGTATCAAATTTACCATACAACCAAAGACCTATTCGTGTGCCTTTGAAGTATGTTGAAAATGCAAGACCGAATAATGATCCCACTAACGCTGTGTAAATCCACAATCTGTTAGTTGCCATATCGTTAATTATTTCCCACATTATCCTATTTCCTGTTGTTTACATAACTTATGATATGTATTTATATTATGGTCACTAAACGAATCAAAAGACAATGTGAATATGCCTTTGATTATACCTTTGAACCAATGTCCTAACATATAGAAGAACCCTGGTTTGTCTTTATGATCACCATTAGAATTAAAATACATAAAGTTTCCGTTATGTCTAAACCCTAACCATGCTGGTGGTATTCTAGTAACCAGATCATTGTTATTTCTAAATCTGTAATGACTGAATTTCTGCATAGAATTCCAGTTTCTATTACCTGCTCTAGGTGAACCATATGTATATAATACTACATCTGGATTGTTTAATCTGCCTGCCACTAATGTAGCAAGAGCAGCCCCTAAACTATGTCCTGTTATGAATACTTGTTTCCTGTCTGCTTCACATTCTTTCATATGCTGTACAACATCTTTCCAGACATCATTGAGTGCATATTTAAAACCTCTATGTACTTTACCCTCTAACTTGCCATCTATACTTGTCGACTTAACCTTCTTGATATCTAAATCTGCTTTGATATCTTGCCATTTAGTCGGTTCTGTTCCTCTGAACGCTAATATAAAGTTATTTTCACCGTTAAGGGCGTATGCTTGTGTACCACCAAAATTAAAATATCTAATAGTCCAAGACTTAGTTCCGATATTGTCTTTAAATTTTTCTGGTGAGTGATAGCAATTCTCGGACAACTTCGCCATAAATGCGGCAGTTGCCCAAGAAAAGTTAGACGATAATACTGTTAATTGTTTATCGTCCATATCAATTATTCTCCTTTTACGAGAGTGAAGATACCATATGCAAGACCAGCCCAAGCTGCCCATTTAGCGATACCTCCGAATAAAATTACGAAAATGCAAATTGCAATCAGAGCGGCTCCATCGACTGAAGTTCTTTCTGAAAGTCTTCCTTTAATCCAATTTATCATTTTTTCTCCTTTTTGATTTTTTTTGTGTGCGACTTGGCTGTCGGCTTCTCATCGGGATTGTCATCATTCTTTGTATGACTGGTAGTAGGTACATATGTGCCCATACCGTACTTACCGATACCCCCATATGAATACATTAATTCTTTTACTTTTTGAAACTTTGTTTTTTCTGGTTCTACTTCTTCATAGGTAGTTATCTCATCAATCTTAGACATAATTTTACGACCTAGACCAGTTTTCATCCAGTCTTTCTTTTTAGTTTTCTTTTTGGGAAATGCGTCACCTGTATCACCTGAACCAGGAACAGGACTACCTGTAGCGTTTGTAGGTGCATCCTCTTTTAACCAGAGTGGTTTAGTTTTCACTTCTAATATCCTCCGAAGTTATATAAAGACTTGTACCTTTGACTTCAACGGGATATACTTCATAACCTAAAATAGTGTCAAAGACCTCTATATCTTCTTTTATGTTTATAACAGAACCTGAAGGTACTATAACATCACCTTCTATATCGTGTATATCATTTAATACTTTATATGAACCTGCTGATATAGGTTCATTTAGTGTAGCACTTTCAGAAATTGTATCAAATTTATAGCCTTCATTTTTTAGATATCTATAAATTTCTTTTTCATAGACATCTGATTGACCATAAGTTTCTTTCAATAAAGCGATAGCTGCAGCTGCATATGTACCGAACTTACCACCAAGACCTACTTTAGATAGTATTCTTTTAAAATTAAATACTAATCTATGTAGTAGTGTGTAAGATTTCTTATCAGCACCAGCTGTTAAACTTCTTGCCTTTCTTAAAACTTTACCCTTCTTATCTATAATACCTCTTTTGAAAGCGTCTTGTTTCTCAAAGGGGGTGGTAAGTAGTTTTAAAAAACGATAGGTGACAAATAAATCTATTGCTCTATTTTCATTTATCTGTTGCATTATATCTGTCTTAACTCCTCTAATAATCTCTCGTGGATTGAAACCCCTATCATATCATTTTCTGGCATAAGATTTAAAAATGTCAGAAAGGTTTTAAGTAAAGGCCAATACTCTTTTTCAACTTTAAAAAATAACATAGTAGTAGCAGCGTCAACACCAAACACATTTGTTAATATAACAATGTGATTGATAATTAATCTAGTTCGCAATTCTCCTGTAGCAGTATATTTTCTAAACAATCGCTTTATATATTTAAAGCGTTTCATATCATCTAGAAACTCTGCCTGACCTATGCACGATGGATTATCATAGTGCTTAGCCGCAAAGAGCATAATATTACTGGTTGTCAGCTTCTTAAAATCCATAACGAAAGAGTTTATTAATTAATACTTGCAGATACCTTGTACATTCCGTTAGGAATTTGCTCGTATTTAATAGTCATATTAAATTTATGCATTTCACCTTCGGTAACATCTTCAGCTTCTTCAGCACCAGTTTTACCATAGTGAGGTACTTGTACTACTTCTACTCTATGAGAGCCAGATTGACCTTCAGAAGCAGGTATAGTAAAGTTAGCACCCATAGTACCAAGTTTGTTGTAAATTTGGTGTACAGCTGCGTCAGGATTCATAAATTCTCTTTCGGAAATAGATCCAAGATAACTACCTATAACTTGTTTAGATTCATCTGAACCATCAAAAAAGTTAACATCATTCTTATCACCATAGTGATTTTCGTCAATGTGTTGTTTAAAACTTTTCATTTTTCTTTTCCTCTTTTTTTTCTTTTTTATTCGGATTTACATTTAGTACTTCCGATAAAACTTCGTCTTTAGGTTTGTCAGCTACCTTATAAGGAACACCGCCTGCACCCATTCTAATTTTGTCCGCCATCAGATTCTCCTTCTTCATTAGCGACATCATCTATCTTTACATCATTATAAGTTTGATCTTTTTTTACTGATTGTATTTCAGCAATAAAAAGATCACATTGTTGTAAAGCACCAGACAATGCATTTATTTTGTTTTGTGTGTCAACGACAAGTTGTTTAGATTGCGTTATTGCAATTTCTAATTCTTCTTTTCGTTTCTCAATATTCTCAAGTGGTAAATTATTAAAAGTCATCATAAAAGTTCCTAATTATTAAGCAAGTGTACAACCGTTATTACCCAATACAACCCAAGTTGAATTGATATAACAAAGTTGAATAGTGTCACCTACATCATTGAAGGCAACAGTTGTGTTTGATCCAGCAAAGTTAGTAGGTGTTAATGTAGCAACCCCACCATCTGTAATCATTGTAATTATTTTGATTTGTCCTACACTACCAGCAGCAAGAGTGAGTGCAATAGCACCACCACTAGCGATTGTGGTTACAGCAGTTGTCAAGTTAACAGCACCGGCAGCAGTAAGTGCCTGTGGTGTACTATCGAATGCCAACCATGTAGGGAAATTGTTAAATAGACTTGCTATTGAAATCTTTTTGTTTACTGGCGTACCAGAAGGACTATCAATGACATGGAGTAAATCCTCGTCAGCAATCCCAGTTCCTAAATCCGTTAGGGCGGTTATCTTTTTATCAGCCATTATTTTCTCCTATAATCCAATTTAATGGTAAACTACTCTAGACATACTATCTAGACCAAATAGAGGAAGGAAGCAATCCCTTCCTCTATAATTTATTTATACGACTTAACTATCAGGTGCGTTAAGATCATCTGAAGCGTCTCCACTTATAGATGAACCAGCAACTAATGTTTCGTAGGTAACTCGACCAGCACGACCGCCAGTACCGACAGTTTTCTTAACCCAACCAATGTGTGCGTTAAGACCACTACCAACTTTTCCAGAACTACCCATTCCGAAGATTGCAGTTGCAGTTGGTGTGACACCGATCAATGTATGAGCAGTACCACCAGCAGCGACAGCAGTTAAATCAATTTTATCTCCAGTAGTTGCTTTGTATTCACTTGTAGCAAGTGAAATTTTATTTGCAGTACCAGATTTAATCAAGAACACAGTTCCTTCAGCGACACCAGCGATTGCAGTACCACCAGATCCTTTAGAATAGGTAACAGCGTCACCAGTTTCTATTTTACTATAAAATGCTGAAGCGACAACAATTTCGTCATCAGCAAGAATAGCAACAGAGGTGTCTGTTAAATCTAAAGTTTCAGTAGCAGGTGCAGCGATAGTAACCGCAGGTACAGATTGATAATCTGAACCAACAGCAGTAATAGAAACGCCGGTTACTTTACCAGCAGCACTTACAGTTGCCGTAGCAGTTGCAGTATCACCTTCTAAAGTTTGTGCGTTATTACCAGTACCTGTTAAAGCGATTGTAGTTCCTGCTTGTGCGTTTGATAAACTTGAAGCAACTTTAATTGTATTTGCGTCAACCACAACAACAAAGTATGCTGTGTTGTCAGTCAAACCAGCAAGAGCAGTACCAGAACCGTCTTGATAAGTTAGTTTTGTACCAGTCAACATTCCGTGACCAGTAATTGTAATTGTGTTGGCTGCAGTAGAAACTTTTGCAGTAGCAATAGTTCTAACAGCAGGCGCAGCGATTGAAACTGAAGGTGCAGTTCTATGACAAGTTCCCGCAAGATTAAGCGAAATACTTGTTATATTATCTTTACCAGAAGTTTTCTCTGTAGCGTCAACACCTAAATAGTCTGAAGCGATGTGTGGGGCAGCGATTGTAAAATCAAGAGGGGGTCTGCGTACACTTGCAGCAACTCCAGATTCAGCGCTTGAAACATTTTCAGTTAATACTAAAGCAGTATTACTCGTAATTGATTTAACTCTATACGAATTACTCCCAGCGGTAACAATAACATCTCCCACAGCAACTTCAGTAGTAAAAGCAGTTCCAGAACCAGCAACATTCATTTCGGTGCCAGAGCTGGTATTAGTAGTGATGTTGCCTGTTAGTGCAGACCCATCATTCATACTCCATGCGCTCATAATTCTCTCCTCTTATTAATAAGTTGTGTGTTATATAACAGTACTATTTATAAGATTATTTTGTTTTGTGAAAATTTATTGTTATTCAGACGGTTTTGGGTCGCCGCCAGCACTAGGTGATATATGAACCTTAGGATCTACTTCAATCTTACTCTTACCAGTGCCTACACCTTTGTATTTAGTGCCTTCTTTTTCTTTCATTTTGACTTTTTTACCTGCTTTTACATCTTTAAGTATCTTTTGTGCAAGACCCACTTTTAAAGGTACTTCACCAGTATCTTTATTAGGTTCTACCATCTTTTCTACTTCAGCCTTGACTTTCAGCATTTGATTTTCTTTTTCTAGTTTAGCGATAGTAGCGTCTTTATCTTCGCCTGCAGGTTTCTTCTCTTTATCACCCTTGTCTTTAGGTTCGAAAGGGTTTTTCATAGCTTCTTTAAAGTCTGTCCACTTCATACCTCTATTGATTACTAGTTCTGATTTAGCACCAGTAGTTAACATAGGTATACTTGCATTAGCGAGTTTTTGTAGCATAGACTTATCGTATTTTTTCAATATGCCAGTCATTTTTTTAATTTGTTCACCTGACATTGTTTTACCTTTTAGAGGTGCATATTCTCTCTCTAATGTTTTGATCTGTGCCGTTGTGAATTCTAATAGTTTTTTTGTTTCACCATACATCTGTTTAAATTTCTTAGTGTGTACAGATGGTTTAGTTTTCGCCTTTTTATCAGCAGGTGATTGTTTGTAAGCAGACTTATCATCATCAGACTTCTTACTACCTTTTTCTAAATGTTTATCGTGTGCCTTTTTATCTTTATCAGATAGGCCTGAAACATACTTCTTAGGTTGGTCTGTATCTTTATCTTTAGGTACAGTCTTTTCTTCAATATCATCAATCCGACTTTTTGAGTTATTTTTTCCAGAGGCATTGGAGACGACATCTTTGTCCTGGCCTTCAGCCAGTTTGTACCCTTTTAATTTGTACTCATCCCAATCAGACTTATCTATTACTATAACTTTACTATGTTTTACAACCATCATTTCTGTATCTTTATCTTTGAGTTGTCTTGCTTCACTCTTAGGTACACAATTAGGAACTGATTTGCCACCTTTCATCTTTGTACCCACTTGTTTGTGTGTACTCCAACATTCTTCGACTTCAGTTTCATCCATTTCAGTAGTCATTTTATGTTTTTTTCTGAACGCATCCGATCCGCCAGCGTCTTTAACCATCTTGTCAAATACTGCCTGTGATTTAGGATTAATAAACTTACCATCTTTACCGAATAGTTTTTTAAGATGAGGTGGTAGTTCTTTTGATGTATTTTCTTCTAAGTTTTCTCTTATAGGACCAACTTTATATTGTTTAGCCATTGTAGCAAGTCTTTCTAAATCTGATTTACTACCTTTAAATGTTAGAAAGTCTGGATTACTATCAGAACCAAATGCGTCTACATTAGGTAAAACTTTTTTGATTGTAGCTCTAAATGCTGTTCTATGTGAAAGAGTTTTAAGATTTTGAACTTGCATTTTTGCTTCTACTAGTTCTTCTAAGTTAAATTGTACTTCTTCTTTTTTTAAATCGAAAGTAGTCCAGTCGCCTGTCTTGATTGCAAGATCAATTTTCTTTTTCATTATAGCATTTGTAGCAGCTATGCCTAAATATCTTCTTCTACCTTGTTTATCGAACCAACCTTGTTTAGCTTTGTCATACTTAACTTCTAATGCTTCTTCTAAATGTTCTTCTAATTCTAAATCAAATTCTTCAG
>Ga0209535_1001487_pt1 | contig 15905 bp, 16 predicted proteins | sample LinPmetageLP28_FD_184041 | JGI IMG/M metagenome (GOLD analysis project Ga0209535, IMG submission 184041) | Marine viral communities from the Pacific Ocean - LP-28 (SPAdes) (version 2) | ecosystem: Environmental > Aquatic > Marine > Oceanic | place: Pacific Ocean | collected 2009-08-22 | reverse complement strand
GTTTGACTGTGATGCAACACCGACTTGGAATCTTTCAAGGCTTTCTTGATTGTGAAAAGAATGGTTACGTTATGGCTGAGATTGACGGTCTTACTAACACCTTACGATTTAAGCATAAGAAACCTTTGGTCAATCTTCCAGGAGTTGACAGACCGTGGGGCAAGGAGATACGTGGTTGCTTAACAGCACCAACTGGTTATGTCCTTTGCGGTGCGGATATGACTTCTCTTGAGGATACGACTAAGAGACACTACATGCAGCCATATGATCCAAAGTATGTACATGAAATGTCTCAATCAGGTTTTGACCCACACCTTGACTTAGCTAAACATGCAGGAGCAATCAAGCAGTCTGACATTGATGCCTATAACAGAAATGAACGAGACGACTTGAAAGCAATGCGTAAAAACTACAAGGTTGTAAACTACTCAGCTACTTATGGAGTAGGTGCAGCTAAGTTATCTCGCACTACTGGTATGAATATACCGCAAGCACAAACACTGCTTGATGCATATTGGAATCGAAACTGGTCAGTGAAGAAGTTTTCTGAAGATCAAACTATAAGGCAGATCAACGGAGAGATGTGGGTACAAAATCCTGTAAGTGGTTTCTGGCATTCACTTCGTTATGAGAAAGATGTGTTCTCTACTCTAAATCAATCTACTGGTGCATATTGTTTTGACAAGTGGGTTGCATACTACCGAACACGTAGACCAAATATCATTGGTCAGTTTCATGACGAGTCTATTAACCTAGTAAAAGAAGGAGAGCAAAATGCACACAGTGACATTTTAAACTGGGCTATTGAAAAACTTAACCAAGAACTTAAATTAAATGTTGACTTAGGAATAGATATACAGTATGGTCAGCGTTACAGTGATGTACATTAATAAAGGAGGCCAAAGATGGCTACACGTAAAGTTAAATTAACTGGTATTGCAGAGTGGGCAAAAGTATTCGAAACTAACCGTGACATGGAAGGTTTTGATGGAGTCTACAGAGATCATGATGGTGCTTGTACTATTGATCTCATCATGGATGAAGATAACTTATCCATCTTAAAACAATCACGTTCAATGAAGAAGGGTACACCAGACGGAGAGGGACGTGGTACTAAAGTAAAATTTATACGTAAGTTTAACACAGGAAAGGATTGGGATAGTGGTGCACCTATTGTTCAAAAGTCTGATGGTTCTACTTGGGATATCAGTTCTGACGGGACCATTGGTAATGGGTCTACTGTAGAAGTAGAGCTGTCCGTTTACGACACGAGCCGACCTAATATTGTCGGTACTAGGCTAGACAAGGTCAAGGTTGTTGACCATGTTGCCTACGTAGCAGATACTGCAGGGGATGATGCTTCGCCACCACCTGCGGCTCAAGAAGAAAAACAAAGCGAAGTGTTGTTTTAACCTCCTCCAAAAACAACTAGTAGCCCTCTTCGGGGGGCTACCTTTTAAGGATACAGAATGAAAAAAATAATAGCAAATATGTCTAACCAAGATTACCACATGACAGATGGTATATCTTCCAGTGCAGTTAAAGCTGTGTATAAGAAATCATTAGCACATTGGAAAGGTGAAAAACGTAATGCAAACAATCCTGCTTTTGCAATGGGAAGTGCAGTACACGCCAACCTCTTAGAGAAAGAACGTAATCTAGTCGTAAAAGGTCCAAAGACTAAATCTAGTGTTGCTTTTAAATCTTTAAAAGAAAAGCTTACTGAAGATCAAATACTTCTAACAGAGGTAGAGTACAACGTAGCTAACTGTATAACCAGAGGTGCATTAGAGAATCCAATCTGCGCATCTCACCTTAATAATCCAGAGAGATTAAATGAAGTAAGTATCTTCGTACAAGATCCTATCTCAGGTCTCATGCTTAAGACAAGACCTGATCTAATGATTGAGTCAGAACAAACAGTTTTTGATGTTAAGACAACACAAGATGCTAGTCCTAAAGGTTTCTTAAAAGAGTGTATAAAGTATGGATATTTTCTACAAGGTGCTCATTATGTTTACACTTGTAAATTAGCAGGGTATGACGTAAAGAAATTTTCTTTTATAGCTTGCGAAAAAACTGCACCGTATGTTTCTCACCTACATGTTATGGGTAATGAGATTATGCATTGGGGTATGAAACACCTACATAAAACTCTAGCTACTATTGCAAAGGCAGAGAAAGACTCTGATTATGGTACAGACTGGGGTGACTATACCGTTATGGAAAAACCTCCTTGGTTATAATCAATCATGTCAAGAGCAGCTAAAGCAAAAGGTAGAACTGGTCAGAATGAAATCAGAGATAAACTATTGGAAGTATTTCCAGAGTTTGAAGAAGATGACATCAAGTCCACAACTATGGGAGACACAGGTGAGGATATTCAACTATCTCCTGCAGCTAGAAAAAAACTACCAATAACTATCGAAGTTAAACGTAGAAAGTCTGGTATGAAAACTGCCTATGACTATATGGAACAAGCCAGTAAACATGGAAAAGGTGAACCAGTAGTGTTCTTTCGAGCTGATAGAAAGTCCTGGATAACAATGATAAGTCTTGAGCACTACATGGACTTATTAAAAAATTGGAAATAATATGAAGGTGAAAGTGTGGGGTGTTATGGAAGGTCCAATAGCAGTAGAAGAAATTGAAGATGATGATATACCATTGGATTCTAATTACTTTTTAGTCTGTAAGTCAGAGATAGATGGTATTATGGGTGAAGATAATTTTTGGTTTGAAGACTTTGATTCTGCTTACGAATGGAAAAAGCATTTTATGAAAAGTATTGAGCCATTAGTTGTTGACATGCCAGATGATTCTGGGTATAACTAGGGGTCTTTCCAATGGAGTTTGAAATAACTTTAAAGATAATAGTTGATCCAGATGCGAACTTTTTAGAAACATTTGGCAACAATTCGGATGTAATTATGGAATTAGTACAGGCTAGCTTGTATGACATAGATGATATTGTAATAGAAGAATGTGAGGTAAGACGTGATAAATGAAACAGATATAGAAGCCTTTAAGTATTACAACTCTTTAGATATGGAAGAGTATCAAAAGAATGCAGCTGATACTGCTATCTACAGCAGTAAACATGCTGTTATCTATCCTGCACTTGGTCTAGCTGCTGAAGCAGGTGAAGTTGCAAACAAAGTAAAAAAGATCTTACGTGATGGTGATTTTGATCGTAAGGCTATAGCTGATGAGATCGGTGATTGCTTGTGGTACATTGCCGCATTGTGCAGAGATCTAAATGTGAGTATGAATGACGTAGCTCGTGCTAATCTTAGTAAGCTAGAAGACAGAAAGAAACGTGGTGTAATATCTGGATCGGGAGACAACAGATGAATAACTATTTACCAACTGATTACCAAGCCTTTATACATACCTCACGGTATGCTCGTTGGCTTGAGGACGAAGGAAGACGTGAGTCTTGGTCAGAGACAGTTGACCGCTACATGGGCAACGTTGTAGGCTATGACATTGATCATAAGATATATAATGAGATAAGAGAATCTATACTTAGCTTAGAGGTCATGCCTTCAATGCGAGCTATGATGACTGCAGGTCCAGCTTTAGAAAGAGATAATACAGCAGGGTATAACTGCAGTTACTTACCCGTAGACGATCCTAAGTCCTTCGATGAGGCTATGTTTATCTTGCTCTGTGGTACTGGTGTTGGCTTCAGTGTCGAGAGGCAGTTCATTAGCAAGCTTCCCGAAGTACCTGAATTGTTCGAGAGTGAGACTACCATTGTGGTAAAGGACAGCAAGGAGGGGTGGGCTAAGGCGTTCAGACAAGTGCTAGCTCTCTTATGGGCAGGTGAGATTCCTAAGTGGGATGTCTCTAAAGTTCGTCCTGCAGGTGCAAGACTTAAAACCTTTGGCGGTAGAGCATCTGGTCCATCACCATTGGTTGACTTATTCAACTTTACAGTGAGCATATTTAAGGAGGCACAAGGACGTAGGCTATCATCAATTGAGTGTCACGATCTGATGTGTAAGATTGGTGAGGTTGTTGTTGTCGGTGGTGTTCGTAGATCTGCAATGATAAGTTTATCTAACTTGTCAGATGACAGAATGCGTCATGCTAAATCAGGTAACTGGTGGGACAACAATCCACAAAGAGCTTTAGCAAATAACTCTGTATCTTATACAGAGAAACCAGACAGTGTATCATTCATGAGAGAGTGGATGGCACTGGTAGAATCAGGAAGTGGAGAACGTGGTGTATTTAACAGGGAAGCATCTAAGAAACAAGCTGCAAAAAATGGTAGACGTGATCCTGATTTTGAGTTCGGAACTAACCCTTGTAGTGAGATTATCTTACGCCCCTACCAGTTCTGCAATCTTACGGAAGTTGTGGTACGAGCCACTGACACGATTGAAGACTTGGAAAGAAAGGTCAGATGTGCCACAATACTTGGGACGATCCAAAGCACGTACACCAAGTTCCCATATCTGCGAAAGGTGTGGAACCGAAATACAGAAGAAGAACGATTGCTCGGTGTGTCTCTCACAGGGATAATGGACAATCAACTACTAACAATTAAGAACAAAGGATTGGAGAAGACTCTTGAACATTTACGAGAAGTTGCTGTTTATACTAATACTATTTGGGCTGACCGCCTTGGCATTCCACACTCAGCAGCAATTACCTGTGTAAAACCAAGTGGGACTGTATCACAATTAGTTGACTCTGCATCGGGTATACACCCAAGGCACTCACCACATTATATAAGGACTGTAAGAGGTGATAACAAAGATCCACTAACACAGTTTATGAAAGATCAGGGTATTCCAAGTGAAGCTGATTTTATGAAGCCTGATCAAACAACTGTGTTTTCATTTCCAGTTAAGGCTCCTCAAGGAGCAATAGTCACTGACAATGTCTCAGCTATCGAACAACTAAATACATGGTTGATGTACCAGAGACATTGGTGTGAGCATAAACCTAGCGTAACAATTAATGTAAGAAAGGATGAATGGTTTGAAGTAGGTGCATTTGTTTACGAGCACTTTGATGAGATGTCTGGGGTAAGCTTCTTGCCTTACAACGAACACACTTATCAGCAAGCTCCGTACCAGTGGTGCACAAAAGACGACTTTAAAAAATTATCTAAAGTAATGCCGAAAAGTATTGACTGGGCAAAGCTTTCAGAGTATGAAAAAGAAGACACTACTGCAAGCAGTCAGACTTTTGCTTGTACTGGTGATGTTTGTGAAATCGTAGATATAGGAGCATAATATATGCCACCAGTTAGAAAACAATTTAATCGTGCCTTATACGAAGCCTATGACACTAAAGCAAAGGATGCTCTTATAGCATACCTTTTGAAGAAGGGTCATGTGCTAGTCAACACAGAAGAAAATTACCATGTAGATGTTATTTCTCAGAAGCATGGGTTTACCTACTTTAACGAAGCTGAAGTTAAGGTAGCTTGGGAGGGTGATTGGCCTGAGCATTGGAAGGAGATTAGAATACCAGAACGTAAACAAAGATTACTTGACAAGTACCAAGGTGAGAACGGTGTACTAAACTTCTACGTCTTTCGTAAAGACTTAAAAGAAGCTTGGCGTATTCGAGACTACCTACTAACTAAAGAAAGTTTAGCAGAAGCTAAGGGCAGATACATTAGAAAAGGTGAACTGTTCTTTCACATTCCATTTACAGATGCGGAGTTAATAATACTATGATAAATTTAGATGATGCTTTGTCTACAATAACTGTAGACTCAGACAGTCCTACTACTTTAACTATGGGTAATGACTATGATCCAGTGAGTAAGCCTCAACACTACGGTCAAGGTACGATAGAGTGTATAAAGTATATAGAAGACTTCTTGACAGATGAGGAGTTAACAGGTTACTATAGAGGTAATATTGCAAAGTACCTTCACAGATGGCGATATAAAAATGGCGTTCAAGATTTGGAGAAAGCACAATGGTATTTAAGCGCACTGGTCCAACTACAAAAGCGAAAGTAGCTAAACCTTTTAATCAAGGCTATAGAGGTTTCCTAGTAGGAAACTTAGTTAATCCCTATGTTCAAAACACTAAAGATCATAGGGACTGGGAGTTTGGTTTTAACAAAGCCTACTTCAAAAACAAGGAGCAAGTACTTGACAAAGAGTCTCGAAGAAGAAGCTAAAAAGTTTGCTAAACAAAAACGTAAGCCTTCGACTGTCAAGGAGCTATCACCTAGATTATATTTAGCAGGTCAAGCTATGGGTGGTTTTATTGCAGCAGGTAGACAGACTTGGCGAATGGAAGAAATTAAAAAGGCATCGTTTGATTGGGCAGATTATATGTTAGATGATGATACATAAAAAAAGAGGGGGCGTTTAGCCCCCTTTTATTTATTCGTATATCAAGTCTAAGTTGTCTATTAGGTAAAGTAAGTATTTCATTTTTACTTCACCACCCTCCATATTTTTTAAGTCCGTAATCTCACCCTCATACCCCACAGCTTTCATTGCTTGTTTTACATGATCTTTCTTTGCTTTTAGAAGTTTATCTTCTAGCAACATAATTTCATCACTTTTTTTACCACTAGACATAAGTATTTCTTTTGCTAGTCTTTTTACTTTCTTTTTAACTAATCCAAATCTTTGTTTTCTGCTACCTAAATCTAACTTCAAGTAGCCATTTTCAATTTCTTTAGATGCTTCTATATTAAATATTTCTTGTACTAAGTCATCTAATCTATTTCTTAGTTCAGGTTCGCCTTTAAAGTCCATAGCTTGCCAAGCTTGTAAGCCAACAGATCCTGCCAGTCTTTCAGAAGGAGATGGCCCTCTGTCACCTCTAGCTCCACCTGCAACACGACCAAAGTCATAGTTAACTTTATCTCTAGTTGCTATATTACGTTCAGGTCTATTGTCAGGTATGCCAATCATTTCAGGAATATCTTCTACATATTTAAAGATTCTATTTAAGTCTTCGTTACCCTGTCTTCTATCAGGTGTTCCAAAGTCTCCTGTAATAAGAGCTGCAACTTCATTTGCAGGTTCTAAAAACCTTAATCCCCCAGATGCAATTCTAGACATCGCAGCAGCAGCTAGGTCAAGACTTTCCCAACCTCTATCTGACATGGTAGTACCTTCTCCTACCATAGCCAAAGCATAGTCTTTCATTGTAGTATATGCTTCACCAGTCCCTCTAAACGTTTGTCCAATAAACAATTCAAAGGCTTGTTCTGATAGCTTTTGAGGAACCTCTCCATCAACTCTATGATGCGCCCACATCTGAGCTACTATTCTTGTATAGTTCTGAGGTGCATCATACGTATAATCTCTACGAGATCCATCAGGAAGAAACTCAAAGTTCCAAGTCTCACCATTTTTAACTCTATCTTCAGCTTTTTGTAGCTCTGATCTTGCACCATTTACACCTGGTGGTATTACTAATGCTCCTAAGCCAACTAAACCTTTTACAGTTAGTTCGTGCATCTCTTCATCATAAAATATATCTTTTACGTCTTGTTTACCTCTTGCACTTTTTAAGTTACCTGCAACATGCTTCATAGCATTAAAGCCACTATAGTCACCTGCCATAGCCGTAACTGTGTTAAAGAATCTTCCAAATGGAATTAAGAAACCACCTCCTGCAGAGTTTGAAAATCTTTCAACATTTTTTGCTACTTGTAAAAATACTCCATCACCTTTTTTACTCAACCAAGAAAAAGAATAGGTTTCTTTTTTAGCCCTAGTAATCGCAGGTTCTTGTACTTTTTCTAAAAACTCGGCACTAAACATTTTTACAAATGCATCATCTCTTTCCATAAACTCATTAAAACTTTGACCATAAACTTTTCTTATATTCTGATCCATAGCACTCATAAACGAAATCATCTTAGTAACTTCGTCCTGCAGTTTTACACCTGCTATTGCTTGAATAGTGCTTACAGCTTTTTCACTAGCTTGATTTATTTTTGAATTAGGGTCAAGATTATTTCTTGCAAGCAAGTCTTTAGTTTCAACACCACCAGATATTTCAGATAAAAGATCTTCACCAACTTCAGGTTTAAACTCTAAAAATTTTATACCTTGATCTGCAGTAGCGTTAAAATCAAGTACGTTATACCCACGTCTTGCAGCACCTAGTATAGTACCCATACCTTTTTTATAATTAAAAGGTAATGTTACAGCCCCTAACACTACATCAGATATACTATTTAAACTTGTAGTATAAGCCCAACCTTTTACGTTAAGTCCTGTTGTACTTGGGTGAGATGTTAATAATCTTTTCCATACTGACTGTATGTATCTAACTCTATCACCTGTACTTGCTATTGCATCCTCTACCTCTGAATCAAACATTTTGTGTAGATTTACCATATCATCAAGAGTCATATTACTAATGTCTTTGTTTAGTAAATCTTGTGCAACTTTTCTATTGTTTAGTATCTTACCTGCAAAGCTAGATCTACCTTTAAACCACAAAGATAAATCTTCTGCTGTTTTTAATTTACCAAGTTCTGAACTTCTTTTAATACCTAAATTCTTTCTAGCACCAGCAAGCATTTTATCTACAGTTTTTTGAGGTAGTGAAGCAATTGCATCACCAATAAAGTTTGATACATTATCGTCCTTACCTCTAGGTATATATACAAATCCTGACTCTGCTAAAGAGTATATTAAACCTTTTTGTTTTAAATCTTCTGTGGGTTTACCAAACAATAATATAGACTCAAATAGATGTTCAGCCTCACTTGAATTAGCTTTTACCTCTTTTGCAGTTAGTGCTTTATCAGCTATATTTGCATTTGCTCTAGCCCTTGTCCAAGGCAAATAGCTATCCATATTTTTATCAAAGTCTTCAAACAATTTATTAATTGTTTTACCAACCCTACTCATATCTGTTTTTGAAACAACTTCTTTTGTTATTGCTTCAGAACTTTTACCACCAAACTTAGACATGACATCTGTATAGGTTTGAAAACCCAGAGATTTTTCAAATCCTTTTTTAACTGCTTTTGTACCTGCAAAGATACTAGGTATTACTATCACACCTAATGCAGCCCCTACAGACTGAGGTAAACTTCTTTCGTCTTGTACACCACTGCCAATTCTTAAACCTTGGTATAGTTGATCTGTACCTACGGCAACTGCCATATCGGTAGATGTACCTGCTATAATTTCAGGTAGTCTTTGTTTAAGACCTGAGTTTATAAAACCTTTTTTAATTACTTTATCTTTAGCTTCTTTAGCTTGCTTGTTAGTCATACCTCTTTTTAGAGCTTCTTTAGCAACACCTTTTGCACTTTTTCTTAAGCCATAACCTGCAGTCTTCATAGAAGCTTTACTAAATAGACGACCAACACCAAGACCTAAAAGGGTAGTTGGGTCCCAAACACCTGCTTTAAAATAATCTCTAACACCATCAAGGGTTTCACCCCAAGTTACATTATCATCAAAGATGTCAGGCATCTTATCCATAATCTCAAAGGATGCACCTAACAATGCCCTTTGAGTATCGTCAGCTCTGGCAAACCAAGCAACATCATTACCTGTCGTAACTGTCTGACCACCTGCGAGTGACCTCATCCAGTTTTGCCACTCCTGTACTAACTCTTCGTCAGAAATGTCATTGTCATACTTTTCATCAAAGCTAAACTTGTTACGAGTTTCTGAACTGTAACGAGACTTCATTATTTCACGAATACCCTCTAAGAGTGTTTCGTTATCTAATATATCCCGTTCAGTAAGCTCACCTTGTTCTATAGTATTTAGTTCTTCTATAATTGAACTAGAGCCATTGTAAGATTTTACTGGCATAGACGGTTCTATCGGTTGACTATCAGGAGACCAATTGTCATCAAAAATACTATTAGTATTTTCTTCAGTTTTAGTAGGTTCCCAATCATCATCAAATATTGACTCTGCCATTAATCACCTGTAGCTCTTAATATATCTTGTTGGGTTACTGTGTATGAACTGTTTTGAAAAAGTATTGAACTACCCTCTACAATTAATCCTACGTTAATAGCTTCAGCTAATTTATCTTTATTTTCAAAATTTAAATTTCTATTTATTAAATAAGCATATGATTTAAAATTAGGATTAGTTCTCATAACATCTATTGCTATATTTACAGCTGTATTACCTGCTAATTTTATAGCTTCTGAAGTAGAAGGGCTAGTTCCACCTAAATTTTCTTTAGCACTATTTAAGGCAATTACCTTATCTTGCTCTTCTTGTGTTACTTGTATTTCTGGGTTAGAATTAGCAGAAGCAATTTTTCTATTTAATGCACCTAATTCTGCATCTATAGTATCTTTTAACTGGTCTATATAAAGGTTTTTTACACCTGTTTGCTCTGCTGCAGACAATAGATCACCAGTTGGTGCAAAACTAAATGTAGCACCTACAACTTGACTAGGAGTTGTAAAATCTTTTATAGCATCTCTAAAAGTAACATTAGGTCTAATTTCTTCATCTAACATATCTTCAGTTAAACCAAGTGTTGTCATAATTTGATCTGAGCTTAAAGTAGGTCCAACCTCTTCTACAACTCTGTGAAAACTTATAACGTCTTCTTCTGCTTCTTGAGCTGTATAAGGTATATTATGCTTTAAGTGATATTGGTATAAAGCATCCTGACCCGAAGCAAATTTCTTTAATGTTTCTAAAGAAGCTCCTGCAAGCTGCGGAACTATCTGACTATCTTCAGGAAGTCTTGATTTAATTTGAGACATATATGCAGCTTTGTCTGCTAGATCTTGACCAGAGCTACCACTAGTTCCAGACCTAGATCTAGAACCACTTCCGCCATACGCAAGATCAAGTTCCATCATTTTAACTGCCATGTCTTGTCTACGTTCTGTCTCTTTATCGACAGAGTCAACCCAGTCTTTTACACCCCTAAAACTAAATTTAACCATGAGTTACATCCTTGCCATTAGACCAGGTTTAACTGGATTCTCTTCTTTTTTCTCAACAACCACATCAGTCTCTTCTGTTTTTTCTTTTGGCATCTCTTTAACTACTTCAGATTTTTCTAACATCTTTTTAGCTTTTTGCACATCTCGTCTGTAGGACAGTCTACGTTTGTCTCGTGCATCATCAAAGCCTTCTTCATAGTCAATTCCTGCTTCGTCAGCATAGCCTTTTATAAACTCATGTAAGATAGGTGCAATAATAAGACTTACGTCAATTGAATGAGTACCTTCCATTACAGCACTTCTTAATATACCTTCAACTAATGTAACTAAGTCTAAACCAAACTCAAGAAAATGTAATGCATCTTCCATTGCACCTTCTTCTAAAAGGTTTTCTAAGTGTAAATCTAAAGCTTCAATAGGATCTGTTACCTCTGGAGGTCTCTCATAAGGTTGACTTTTAGGTTCTGTGGTTAAAGACTGACCTGGAACTGGCCTTTCAAACATTTTCATTCTTGTCTCCAATTATCTACAACTATTGCATCATCCAAACCATCTCTAGATTTTACCCCTGCAGATTTTCTACCTTTCCAAGGACTCCACCCTTTTTCAACAGCTTTGTCCAATGAAAATTGTATCTGCATTCTTACACCTTCTACATCGTTATCAGTTTTAAGTGTTCTTCCTGTAGCTTCTTCATATTCATTACCTAATCCACCACCTGTGTATAACTGAAATGGACCGTAAGAGGCTTCAGTACCCCCTTCCATTTTTTGTTTACCTTTAGATATTTGAGATTGGTAGTTGTGAAGACCCTCAGCTTTATATATTTTGATAGCTATATTGGGATCAATATTACGAAGTTTTGACTCTTCTTTAATTATACTTTCTATTTTCTTTTGTGTCAACTCAGAAGAGTATCCTTTAGCAATATAACCTCTTTCTGCAAGATCTTTATCTTCTTTAGTTACATGAGCTTGATCTCCTGCCTCTGCTTTTGGAGAGACATCTATAGATCCATCTTCATCTACCTTTTCTTGCCTTCTCTGCATATGCAAATCTTGTACCATCCTCATATTTCCAAGAAGTTTTCCATCTAAAATTTGACTAGGAGTCTCTGCAATGTCAGTTTCAATCCTTTCAAAAAAAGGCATTTCATCACCACCTCTATTTGCAGCAAATGCTTTATACATATTAGCACCACCACCTTGAGCAGCCTGTACCATTTTCATTACTCTTGGTTTAGTATATAAAGTTGACATATTATTATTATCCTTTACCTATAAAATACCGCTTAATAAACCTTTAGCACCAGTACCAAATAGGAATCTAAACATTAGTGAAGTACCTGCAGCATTTTCTTCTGCTTCTAGTTGTTCTCTAACAGCATCTAGTTTCTTATCCCCTAGAACTATTTGTAAGGCTCTATCCATAGCAGACTCACTAGAAGTAAATGCATAGCTCATCATGTCTCTTTCTCTCTGCCATATTTCATCTAAGTTTTTAGCAGATAAAGCATTAGAAGTTTTTGCATAATCCATAAAAGATTCGTTCTGTGCCGCTGTGTTAAGAGTTGCTAAGTTTTGTCTCCATTGTGCATTAGCTTGAGCTATTACCAAACCATTTTGTGCATTAAACATATCACGTTGATTTTGTGTTTCAGCATTAAATTGTCTCATTGCATTAGTAGTATTAATATTAAACTGATCCATAGCATTTGCTTGAGATGCATTATACTGAGATACCTGAGAACTTAAATTAGCAAAGAACTGATTAGTTTGGTTTTCACTTGATGCATTAAATTGTTCTGCAGCATTTTCTGCAGCTTGATCAGTAAGAAGTGCTTGCACATTTGTTTGAGTTTTAAACATCTCAGTTTGTTGAGTATTCGACAAGTTAGCCATATCCATCTGTAAAAAATTCTGAGCTTGTTGTACAGCAGCTTGTTGTCTATTGTTTAAGTTAGCCATATCTAGTTGAGACAATGATGCAGCCTGAGCCATAGTCATAGCTTGATTGTTGTTTAAGTTGGCAAGATTAACAGTGTTTACTGCACGAGAATTTTCTAATGCTATTTGTTGGTCAGCAGTAAAATTCATATTAGCAATATCACCTAGCTTTGCAGCATTTTGCACTCTTGCTTGAAATGTTTGATCAAACTCCATACCCATAAATTGAGCACGTTGTTGTGCTGCAAGCATAGCACGTTGTTGTCTGTTTGACAAGTTCTGTGCTTCAAAACTAGCCATAACATTTGCGTCAGCCTGTGCGATAGGAAGTGCGGCTTCCATAGCTGCTTGTACTATAGCTTGACCTGCCATTGAAGAAGCACCAAGACCACGAGCAGACATTTCCATAGTTGCCATACGCATAGCACCTGAAGCCCAAGAAGGTACATTACCACCTTCAAAACCTCTCATAAGGTTTTCTAGCTGACCTTGTATTGTAGCTTCTTTAGTAGGAGTAGCCTCTACCTTTTCTATTGCTTCGGTAAAAGCAGCAGCTTTTTGTGCATCAGCAGCACCACTAATTATTTCACTAGCCCCTGTTGTAGGATCTATTTGTATAGATCTTTGTACAGGATTAGTTAATTTATAAGTAGCACCTTTAGCAGCTTCTACTCCTTCAGCAGTAGCTTGAGCTGAAATTTTATTAGCTATTAAAGAACTTGTTTCTTGAGCTGCTGTAGGTTTTGCACCACCACTTAACTCTGAGTCTGTATAGTTAAACTTATTTAATTCAGTTAAAATATCAGGTTGGGCAGTTTGTGCATTCATGTCTACAGAAGACATGGTCTGAGGCATACCTGATTGTGTAACTGTACCTGCTGTAGCACTATTAGCCATGTTAGCAACTGGCGTAGTTTGACCTGCAGTAGAAGCTATCATGTCTGCAGATTGAGGTTGTATAGCAGTAAATTGAGCAGCTTGTACGGGGTTCATAGTACTTGCAACAAGATTTTGTTGCATCTTCTGAAAGTCTTCAAGAGACGTACCTGTTGTACCAGTATTAGAACCAACTCTATTGTGTGCCATACCTGCCATAGCTTTTTGGTATTGACCCATCTTAGCTGCTGCATTTGGATTAGAACCTAGAAAACTTGTAAGTTCTGAATCACCGCCAGTAAAACCTAAAAATTTTCTGGCAAGTTGTACATCTGGACTACTATTACCATCAGTCATTACTCCACCTTGTGCAGCTGCAGTATAACCATAAGGAACTGGAGTCATTGGATTACCACTAGCATCAACTGTAACCATCATCTGTTGACCAAGGTTATTTTTGTATGTTTTTTGTCCGCCAAATCCACTTTGAGATTGTGAAGTAAGGTTGCCTGTATTTGTACCAGTGTAATCATTCATTGTAGTAACTTGATTAGGTAAACCAGAAATACCTGCAGACTGTAAACCAGTGTTTATTGTTCCAGCTACATTTGATTGTGGATAAGTAGTAGTAGCAGCACTACCTAAATCTGCAGTATTAGTTGTAGTAGTATTACCTGTATTACCCACAGCAGTATTATTATTGTTGTAAGTAACTGCAGGTATTCCTACAGTAGTACCTGTGTTTCCTACAGCAGTATTAGCTTGCTGAAGATTTGCACCTGCATTTTGATTAGCATCTATAGTCTGTTCTACAACTTGAGTGCCACTCGTTGTTTCTTTTCCAGTCAAACCTGATATTACTTTAAAAGGATCTATAAAAGGTGCTACACCTGATATTAAACCTTCCATGTCAAACAAGTCCATGTCATCTGCAAAAGGATTATACATTTGTTTTAGTTGATCAAAAGTGTTTACATATTGATCTTTATTAGAATAAGATCCCATTGCTGTAACAGCATCATCAATCCATGCAGTATTCTTTACACCAAACTTTTGTAGGGTGTACGCCATGTTGTCAAGATTAGTACCTAAACTTGTTAAAACAGTACCATTACCACCTACAACATACAAATAAGGATCTAGTTTTTGATCTGTAGTGTTACCAAACTCATCTAGTACCCAACCACCAGACATAAATTTTACTGTAGTACCACCATACATCTGTGATGTAGCAATTTGAGCAGCTGTTACAACATCATCTGAAGCCATAATAGCTTCCCAATTACGTGTATCAGTATTAGAACCTACAACACCATATAATAAATCAGAGCTTATTCTCGTGTATTTTGTCCACTCAGAAGTTTCCATAGTGCCATATAATTGTTCTATGGGAACACCTGCAACCATCTCAGTCATTTCACGATTGTTTGGTTTACGTGGATTACCTGTTTTAGCAGAACTAACATAACTACTTAAATAATCATTATCTACCCAGTCTGGTACTTCAATACCATCAACAACACGTCCTTCTTCTTGCCCAACGTATTGAGCATACTCTTCGTTAAGTTCTAATTCTGCTACACCTGTATGATCACTGGCAGTAACTACAGTATTCTCTGTAGTCTCTGTTGCACCAGAGTTTTCTGCTTCAGATCCTGTACCTGTAGCTGCTGCGGCTGCAGCGGCTGCTGCTGCTTCTCTAGCTTTTCTTTTCTTACGCCTTTTCTTACGTCTTTTAGAAGCCGCATTCATTTTATCTAAAGTAGAATTACCTGAAGAACTCTGAGCTAAAGCACTGTTTGAAGAGCCAGTAATAGTGTTAGGTCCACCACTAATAGCTTCAAAAGCATCGTAGTTTTGATCGTCTGGATTTTCTGCCATATCTTATTCCTTACTTTCCCATTGTCATCCACACTGCACCTGCAATAAACGTCAGCAGTGCGACAGTGGTTACTTTAACTATTGTTGACCAGACAGACTTACGTGTGTCACGCCATGCCTCTAGCAAACTTCTCATCTCTATAATATCTCTGGCAGCATCATCGTCAAGTAGCCCGATAGAACGCAGTGCCTCTTTAGCACCACGCCTAGCTGCGTTGTCTAGCATTGTCTCTATCTCTTCTGGGGTAAGCTTGATGTCACTCATTTACAGTTCCTAGTGATTTAGATAGCATACTTATAAATGCTTCACGT
>Ga0209535_1001486_pt1 | contig 15929 bp, 18 predicted proteins | sample LinPmetageLP28_FD_184041 | JGI IMG/M metagenome (GOLD analysis project Ga0209535, IMG submission 184041) | Marine viral communities from the Pacific Ocean - LP-28 (SPAdes) (version 2) | ecosystem: Environmental > Aquatic > Marine > Oceanic | place: Pacific Ocean | collected 2009-08-22 | reverse complement strand
TCTGCACCATTTAGAGGTGTTACTCCACCTGCAACAACAGCTAGTGCTCATTTAGCAGGAGCTACAGTGTTAGGATCAAGACCAGTTACAATGATACAAACAACAGTTACCAATGCCGCTAATACAATAGTCACAGAAGAAAATAGTTTTCTTGCTAGAGTAGTAAATGGGGCTACATGGAACTCAGCAGGGTCAGGTGGTGGTTTACAGTGTACATATGGCCCATTAAATGATAAGGCTTAACCATGTCAGGACTTTCATTTTATACATACACAACACTTAAACAAGCTATTTTAGATTATACTGAAGTAGACGCTAATGTATTTACAACCACTATTTTAGATGGTTTTATTATGGCTGCGCAACATAGAATTAATTTAGATATTCCTATGGATTCAGATAGACATGTTCAAGAGGGAACATTTGCCGCTGATGTAAATAACGTAAGAGTATCAGCAGGAGCTTTATTTGTAAGAGGAGTAGAAGTGTTTAGTGTAGCCAATACCACTGAACAAGGTACATGGTTAGAGAGACGTGATCAAACTTTTTTATCTGAATACGTTGGCAGATTAACAGGACCAGAAGGTTCTGCTACAGGTCAAGATGTAACGGGTCTTCCTAAATATTACTCTATGTTTGGTGGAGCAACGGGATTAAGTGATACAACATCAGGATCTATTTATTTAGCACCTACACCAGATGTTAATTATAGATTTAGAATATATTATAACAAAATGCCCGTGGGTCTTGGTTCAGGAGGAGAAGGTAATTCTACTACTTATATAAGCAATTACTTCCCTCAAGGGCTTTTATATGCATGTTTAGTAGAAGCATTTATGTTTTTAAAAGGTCCAACAGACATGTTGACACTATATGAAAATAGATATAAAACCGAACTACAAAAGTTTGCAGCAATGCAAGTTGGAAGAAGAAGACGAGACGATTACACAGATGGTACAATAAGAATACCAATCGAGTCACCGCCTCAATAACATGTTGACATTATACAACTCAAAGTATAAACAAAAAGTAGGAGAAAAAAATTATGGCAATAGTATCAGCAGTATGTAACACATTTAAAACAGAAGTATTAAAAGCAGTTCACAATTTTACTGCAACATCTGGTAATAGTTTTAAACTAGCTTTATATACAAGTTCAGCAACTATGGGTGCCGCAACAACAGCTTACGCTACAACAAACGAAATAACTAATACAGCAGGATCAGCTTACACAGCTGGTGGGAAAGCACTTACAAGTGTTACTCCAGCTTTAGATGGATCAACAGCATGTTGTGATTTTGCAAATATAAGTTTTACATCAGCTTCATTTACAGCTAATGGTTGTTTAATTTATAATGATACTGCAACAGGTGATCCTGGAGTTTGTGTAGTTGCATTTGGCGGAGACAAAACTGTAACTAGTGGAACTTTTACAATTGAATTTCCAGCAGCAGACGCGTCTAACGCTATCGTGAGAATAGCATAAGGAGTTCCTCCTTATGTCGTTAATCCGAACATTTACAGTCACAGTACAAAGCACCGGTGGTGGTAATAAATATTTTATTGATGGAGTTCAACAAGACACAGTAGTCTTAGCTGAAGGTTATACATATAAATTTGATCAAGCAGATAGTTCTAATAATAGTCACCCTTTAAGATTTTCAACAACAAGTGATGGCACATGGAGTGGTGGTTCTGAATATACAACAGGTATAACCACAAATGGTACTCCAGGAAATGCAGGAGCTTACACTCAAATTGTAGTAGCAGATTCCGCTCCACAACTCTATTATTATTGCACCAATCACTCAGGTATGGGTGGAGCAGCAAACACAGAATCTTCAGACACTTGGGGACTTTTACAATGGAATCAAAATAGTTGGGGAGATCAAGATAGTATTTCTATATCTCTTACTGGAGTATCGTGTACATCATCTACTAGCTCCCTTACAACTGAAATTATTCCAGATACAGGTTGGGGTTCTGATGCATGGGGTATAGAAAATTGGGGAGAGTCCTCTCTTGACATATTACTAACAGGTGTTTCAGCAACATCTTCAGTAGGTTCAATTTCACCTACAGAAAATGTAATGGGACTAACAGGTCTTTCAACAACATCTTCAGTAGGATCAATATCTCCAACAACCAGTGTCTCATTATCTTTAACAGGTGTATCATCAACATCTTCAGTTGGATCATTTTTAATTGGAGTGGGAATTGACGTACCACTAACAGGTCTTTCAACAACATCTTCAGTTGGATCATTATCTCCAACAACCAGTCTTTCATTAGCTTTAACAGGTGTATCATCAACATCTTCAGTTGGATCATTATCTCCAACAAGCAGTGTCTCATTAGCTTTAACAGGTGTATCATCAACGTCTTCAGTAGGATCAATTTCACCTACAGAAAATGTAATGGGACTAACAGGTCTTTCAACAACATCTTCAGTAGGATCAATATCAATTGAATCAAACGAAGAAGCATTATTAGATGGTCAATCGGCAACTGTTGGTCTAGGGGGTGTAATTATTTTTGCAGGAGCTAATTTAACACCTGCTGGAACTTTATCAACTTCTGCTGTTGGTTCATTATCTCCAACAACTAGTCTTTCATTAACTTTAACAGGTCTTTCAACAACATCTTCAGTAGGTTCACCTCAAGTTGGAACGGCCGTACAACTAACAGGTCTTTCAACAACATCTTCAGTAGGTTCACTTGGATTAGGGTTAACAGTATTTCCAACTGGAGTATCAGCAACTTCTTCTGTAGGATCGTTGGTCCCTGCAATAGGGGTTCCATTAACAGGACTAACAACAACTTCTGCAGTTGGAACAATTTCACCTACAGAAAATGTAATGGGCTTGACTGGAGTATCAGCTACATCTTCAGTAGGTTCAATTGATATTGGGTTATCAATATTCCCAACCGGAGTATCAGCCACATCATCTGTGGGATCTCTAGTTATAGGAGTTGGGGTTCCGTTAACAGGACTAACAACAACATCTTCAGTAGGTTCTGCTACACCTAGTATATCAAAAGAAATTTTACTAACTGGAGTATTAGCCACTGCTAGTGTAGGAAATATAGCACCTCTAGGATTTAAAGATATTACAGGAACACAAAGCGCTAATTATAGTGATGTAACGGCAACTCAAAGTGCTGGTTATACGAATGTTAATGGTATATAATGTCATTGACTTTATAAATAATATAAAATAAAGATCTAATTAGGAGAACAAAATCTATGGCGTCTACATATAACTATTTAGGTATAGAACTTATGGAAACTGGCGAAAATGCTGGTACATGGGGAACTAAAACTAACACTAATTTAAATATTATTCAACAAGCAGCTTCTGGGTATCATTCACAGTCAGTTAGCTTAGCTGGAAATGGAGCTAATACAACTATACTAGCTATTACAGATGGAGATTCTACTTCTACAACAGATAGTTTAACTAACGCTGCAAGAAATACAGTTATAGAATTAACAGGAACTATTACAGGAAATAAAATTGTAACTATTCCAAATGGTACAGAAAAAATGTACCTAATTAAAAATTCAACATCAGGTTCATTTACTGTACAAATAAAGGGTGCTTCTGACTCAGGTTCAGGTACAACTTTTTTAGCAACAGAAAAAGACACAAAATTAATTTACATCAATGGTCAAGACGTTACTAACGTAGAGTTAGGATCAGGCGGAACTTCTTGGCAAGCTAAAAAAACATCAAGTTTTTCTGCGGTTGCAGGACAAGGGTATTTTGTTGACACTGCTACAGGTAGTGCTGCTATCACTGCAACACTTCCTGGTTCTGCTGTAATTGGGGATACAATATCATTCATAGATTATGCTGGCAATTTTGCTACACATAAGTTAGAAATAGCTAGAAACGGGCATAACATATCAGGAGCGGCATCTAACTTAGATGTTGAAACTAATAATGCTGGTTTACAGTTAGTTTATGTTGACGCGACAAAAGGATGGTTAATACAAACTAAATAAGGAAATAAATTATGGCTACATATCGATCAATTAAATATGCTTTTAGTGGTGCTGCAATTACAGACCCTAGTATTATTGAAAGTCCAACAGTTCAATCAATTAGTCCTGTTTCTTTTACAGCAGCTCAATTGCCTGGAACTATTACAATTACAGGAACAGCTTTCGTTCCTGGAAACACGGTAAATTTTATTCCTGCTACAGGAGCTGCAATAGCTTCACCTTCAGTAGCTTTTCAAAGTGTTACTGCAATGACAGCAGGTGTGCCAGCAACTGTAACAGATGCAGGCGAGCCTTATGATATACAGGTTATAGGTAGTGTTGCAGGACAAAAAGATAATCTTTTAAGTATTGATGGCAATCCTGTTTTTGGAACTGCAGCGGGATCTCTTGGAACAATTAGTGATGGAACGAGATCAACATATTCTTTATCAGCAGCAACAGCAACAGACCCAGAAGGTGTAGCTGTTACTCACGCAATTACAACTGGATCAGTATCTCCAGGTTTAACTTTTAACGCACCAGCAGGAACTATTACAGGAACAGCATCAGCTGTACCTTCAGGTTCTGTTACGTCTAACTTTACAGTTAGAGCTACAGCTGGATCACAAACAACAGACAGAGCTTTTACAATCACAGTATCAGCACCTGTTACACAAGCCATTACATCCACAGGAGCTGGAACTTTTTCTGCTCCATTTACTGGAAATGTAACTCTTTTAGCAATCGGTTCTGGCGGTGGATCTGGATCTGAAAATAATGGTGGAGGCGGAGCCGGAGGATTAGTGCTTCATCCATCTTACGCAGTACAACAAGGAACTTCTTATCCTTACGTTGTAGCTGCATCTACTTCAGCTAGTCCTAGATCAACTGATACAACTTTTGGTGCAGGATCTGGAACGGACGCCACATTTATTACTGCTATGGGCGGTGGAAATGGTGGTAGTGCACATGAAGGTGGATCTGGCGGTGGAAAATCTCACTCACCAGGACCTGGCGGAGCAGGAATTCAAACAACATCACCTTTAATTTCTGCAGACAGTAGAACATACGGTTTTGGAAATAATGGTGGAGCATCAGGAACACACAGTTATCCTGGACACCCATCTGGAGGTGGAGGCGGAGCCGGTGGAGTTGGCGGAAATGGATCGGGAACTTCAACTGCAGGAAACGGTGGGCCTGGAAAAGATGTATCATCAACTTTTGGAACAACTCACGGAGTCAGCGGAGTTTTTGCTGGCGGTGGTGGTGGAGGAATTCACCAAACTGGATCGTGGGGATCAGGCGGATCTGGGGGTGGAGGCTCTCGAAGTCAATCAGGAACTGCAAATACCGGAAGCGGCGGAGGAGCAGGATCTACGACTGGGTCATCAGGTATAATTATATTAAAGTATTAAGGGATAAAAATTATGGATAATAACGAGTGTCAAATTAAATACGGAGATAGCGGAACTCCTTTCGTTATACAAAAAGGTGCTTGGGGATCTTTTTATAAAAATAATCTTGAAGGAAATCCTACTCAATACATAATGGTTGATGAAAATGGTGGTCCTTCTACTAATGATTTTTCTATTCCTTTTAAAACTGATGCTGAAGCTATAGATTACGTTGGTCATTTTTGGCCGTCAGGATCATAATCTAGACACATTTCCATAATAGAAAGACCATAATAGAAAGATATGGATATATTTGCGTGTAAAATAAAAGAATCACATTTAGATGTAGATAATGATAAATTATATACTTTAATATCTAACCTCTATTCTCAACATGCAGGTAGAAGCGAGTCTAATAAAGGTGGTTGGCAATCAGAAAATATAATATTTGAATTACCTAGTTTCGTAGATAAACTTAAACCTATTGTAAAAGAGTATATGGATGAAATAAAACTTAATATAGAGTTAGACATTACTCAAGTATGGGCTAATATAAATAAATATAAAGATTATAATGCTCAACATTTTCACTTACAATCTAATTTTACAGGTGTTTATTTTGTAAAAGGAAAAAAAGAAACAGGTAATTTATTGTTACACAATCCTTTTACAAATTTTAATTATTGTTGGTTTAATGGAAAACTTGTAAATATAATAAAACCTAATCAATACAATAGTCAGGTTGTAAAAATATACCCACAACCAGGAAAATTAATAGTTTTTCCATCTTGGCTACAACACAGTGTAGAGCCTAATTTGACAAAAGAAGAAAGAGTCTCTATATCTTTTGATATAAATTAATTATGTTTTTTAAAAAGAAAGAAAAATTAACAGTTTGGTCAGTCATTCCCGACTTAGAAAAAATAGGAGCAGGTCCTGTTCCAGCTAAAAAATTTTATCCAGAATGGTTTAGAAAAATGCAAAAAGAAAGAAACGTACAAAGTGAACCTGAAAAATTTGACTTATCAGGTCATCAAAATTTTAATAATATAAAACATTGTCCTTCTTTTCCATGGTGGTTTTCTCAAGGTTATGTTTTACCTCTATGGTGCGATTTACAACTATATATAAAAAATGGTCAAGTTTTTTGGACATCTCCTATGAATGAGTTTCAATTTGATTTTCATTCACGTGATCAATTTGAAGACTACATTCCTAAACATGCTGCTGATAAAATCTTAGCAGTTTTAAAACCTATTGGTCCTTTTAGATTTAAAACACCTCCGGGTTGGCAAATACAACAAATGCCTATGTATTTTGAATACAATGAAGTGTTTGATGTATTACCTGGAATTATACCTACTTCTAAATATTTTGAAGTTAACCCACAAATGCTTTTAAAAAAATCTGCTTTTACTAAAGAAAATAACTACAGTGTAATTATACCTAGAGGGACACCATTAGCAATGTATGTACCTATTCCAGAAAAAACTTTAGAGTTAGACTTAATTGAAGAAACACCAGAATTAAAAATAGAAAATAGAGTTGCAGTATTAGGAGTCAATAGCAAATTTAAAAAAAGATGGAAAGCTTATGCAGCCAAATGTCCTTATAAAAAATAATTTTTTATCAGAAGATAAATTCTTGTTTATTGAAGATGCTGTTAATTCAAATCAGTTTCCATATTATTGGCAGGGTCAGGCAACAGATATAAAACCTGATGGTATTTATTTATGGAGCCATAGATTATTTGATATAGATGAAAAAGAAGGTGTTTTAAGTAATGCTTATGATTACATAGTTCCTTCTATAACAAAACAATTGCCTGACTTTAACAAATTATTGAGAGCTAAAATTAATTTATATACAAATCAAAATAAAAAACTTTTAAGTCCTTGGCATGTAGATATGTTTTGTCCACATAAGGTCGCATTGTTTTCTATTAATACTAATAATGGATATACAGAATTTGATGAAGGCGCTCTTTACAAATCAGAAAAAAACGCTATATTATTATTTAATGGCAAACTTAAACATCGAGCAGCTATTCAAACTGATACAGACAAAAGGATAAATATAAATATAGATTATGAGTAAAGAAATTGAACGTCAAGTACTTCCTTTATTTTCAAGACCTATTTACATTGTAAAAGGATACGATTTAAACAAAGAAGAAATGGATGCTGTGCAATTAGAAAAAAATCAGATTATTGATAATGCTGGTAAAAACTATACATCTAAAGATTCTTATATTTTTAACAAACCAGCTTTTAAAAATTTAGCAGATTGGATTAGAAAAGAAATGGAAATTTATTTTTATGATTTTTTACAATTTAATAAAAACACAAAATTAAGATTTACACAATCATGGTTAAACTATAATCCTGAAGACACATTTCATCATGTTCATACACACCCTAATTCTATTATATCTGGAGTTTATTTTATTCAAGGAGACCAGCAACCTATTTTATTTGAAAGATTTGAAAATGATCATTTATTTGGAAACATAATACCAGAGGTAGATAAATATAATTATTATAATTGTGGCAGCTGGAAGGTTACAAATAAACCGGGGTATTTACTTTTGTTTCCATCTAGTGTAAAACATGGCGTAGTTATGAACACATCAAAAGAAGAAAGAATTTCATTATCATTTAATACTTTTGCCAAAGGAACTTTAGGTAAAAAATTAGGATTAACTGAATTAACATTATGATTAAACCAAATAAAATTGTTATAGTAGGTGGTGGTTCTGCAGGATGGATGACTGCAGCTACTTTAATTAAAGTCTTTCCAGACAAAGATATCACGCTAGTTGAAAGTGCAAACACACCAACAGTTGGTGTAGGAGAAAGTACATTAGGTCAAATAAATTCTTGGATGTCTTTAATTGGAATTAAAGACGAAGAGTTTATGAAAGCAACAGATGCTACTTATAAACTTTCTATTAGATTTGATGAGTTTTATAAAAAAGGTGCTGGCCATTTTCATTATCCTTTTGGTAACCCTGATTTTAATGGGACACATTTTAATTTTAATGATTGGTGGTTTAAGAAAAAATTGTATCCAGAAACACAATACCATGACTTTGCAGAAAAATATTTTCCAGCAATTACTTTATTAAACAAAAATAAAATTACAGATAAATTAAATCAATTAAAAGGTTGGAATTTTCAAACAGACACAGCTTATCATTTTGATGCAACTAAGTTTGGTTTGTTTTTAAAATCACATCATTGTTTAAACAAAGGTGTTAAATACGTAGTTGGAGATGTTACTGACACTACTCTTGATGAACACGGTATTAAAGAAATAATTATAGATAAGTCTATTCCTATAAAAGCAGATTTATTTATAGACTGTACAGGATTTAAATCTTTATTGTTAGCTGGAGCATTAAAAGAACCCTTTGAATCTTATGAAGATTTTTTACCAAATAATTCTGCGTGGGCTACAAAAATTAAATATAAGGATGCTAAAAAAGAAATGGTAGGTTATACTAATTGTCATGCTATAGAAAATGGTTGGTGTTGGGAAATACCTTTATGGCATAGATGGGGAACAGGTTATGTTTATTCTGATAAATATGTTAGTAATGAAGAAGCTTTAGTAGAGTTTAAAAATCATATTAAAAAAAGATTTCCATACGCAGACACAGAAGAACTTGAGTACAAAAATATTAAAATGCGTGTTGGTGTACATCACAGAACTTGGGTTAAAAATGTATGTGCGATAGGGTTATCTGCTGGGTTTATAGAACCTTTAGAAAGTAACGGTTTATATACTACACATGAATTTTTATTTAAATTAGTTAAAGCATTAGAAAGAGATCATGTAAATAAATTTGATATTGATGCGTATAACATGCAGAACAAATGGATTTTTAGAAACTTTGCAGAGTTTGTTGGTATGCATTATGCACTAACCGGCAGAGATGATACACAATACTGGCGAGATTGTCAGTCTAGAAACTATGCATCTGAAGAAATGGACAATCTACAAGTATCTAGAATAGTAGGTTTTCAAGAAGCTGCTTATAATAAGTACCATCGTAACGAATTTGGTGATGGTGGCTTTCCTTGTATTGCTGCAGGTATGCATTGGTCACCAGTTACTGGATCTGACGCAACCTATAGTAGAGCCTGGTTAACAGAAGGAGACCATAAAATTATGTGGCAAAAAATTACAGAAAATTTAGATAAAAAAGTAGTGGAGTGGGAAAAAATGATTAAAGACTGTCCTACTTATTACGACTATATAAAGGAGAAATTTCATAGTGATTGATTATGAATTAAACAATCCTCATACAGAAACTGATTTTGAAATAAAATCATCTGATATATGGTTTGGACAGGTAGTTAAAAAATATATTTTACCACCTTCTTTATTAAAAAAATTAAACGATGAAATTACTAGTAGACAAGATCATCCAGATTGGAAAGATTATTTAGCCGGACATTTAGATATACAAAGAATGTTGTATTTTAAAGATGATAAAGGTCAAATAAAACAAAGTGTTTCTGATTCTTTTGTAGGTGCTATAAAAAACTTAGCTCACGACTATTTAAATTTATTGCCTCATCTTAAATCATATAAAACTGATTTAGTAACTGTATGGTATAATGATCAAAAAAAATATGAATACAATCCTATTCATGGACATAATGGTAGAAGCCCTGTTGGAATTACAGGTGTATTATATTTAAAAGTTCCAAAAGAAATTAATGAAGGAAAGAAAATAAAACAATTTTTTAATAATTCTTCTGCAAATGGAAGAACTCATATTTTTGCTAACAACGCATGTCAATTATCTAGACGTTCTTTTTTACCACCTTTAGCAGAAGGAGATTTTTATATTTTTCCGTATGACATGCAACATTTAGTGTATCCTTTTACTGCAGACGTCACTCGAAGAAGTTTAAGTTTTAATATGGATGTATATGATTCGGAGTTTACAGAGTAATGCTATCATTTAAAGACACTAGTATAACACAAGAAAAAGCAGAAAAACAAATTGATGGTCTTTGTAAAAAACAAGATGGTGTTACAATGACCAATATTATCGATGTAGAAAATTCTAAAAAACTTGTGTCTTTTATACAAAAAAATAAAAGTGAGGGTCAGGATAGTCCTGCTGGTGTAGTAAAAACTTCTGATGTAATTCTATGTCCATGGTATCAATTACAAAACAAACTTCCTTATTTACTAGATAAAGTATACCATGCCAACAGTCACTATTTTGGTTTTGAAATTGATCCCACTACAGCTGATCAAGCTTTAAATCTAAATACATATAGACCAGGACAAGAATATAAATACCATCAAGATGGAAGTGACTATGCAACTAATGATTTAAAACTTACTTGTTTATTAAATGTTTCTACCGAACCCTATGAAGGTGGTGATTTTTATTTAAAGTATGGAGAAGAAGATAAAAAAATAGAGTTTCCTCCTGGATCTTTATTTGTATTTAAACCTTATGTATTTCATAGAGTTACACCAGTAACTAAAGGAGTACGTAGAACTTTAACATTGTGGATGTATGGACCTAGGTGGAGATAGTATAGAAGTAATAGATAATTTTTTATCTGAAGAAAATTTTAAAAAAGTATCTGCTGCAATGAATTCTGATATGTTTCCATGGTACTTTAATGAAGCTGTAGCAGACTCTCAAGACACAGATAATTTTTATTTTACACATGTTTTTTATAGAGACTCTAAAGTAGAGTCACCAAATTTTAATTTAGTATTAACACCCTTACTTCAAAAACTTCCACACGGTAATTTATACCGATCAAAAGCAAATCTGTTTGTTAGACAAGATAAACAAATTACAAATGGTAAGCATGTAGATCTAACGGATGCACCACCTAATTTTCAAACAGCAGTGTATTATGTAAATTCTAATAATGGTGGTACTTTAATAGGCGATAGATTAATAGAATCTAAAGCTAATCGAATACTTATTATGAAAGAAAATTTAGAACATGCAAGCGTTGGTCCTACGGATGAAAAAAAAAGAATAGTAGTTAATATTAATTATATATTACAAGAATTAAGTGCTCCTACAGGAACTACTATTTTAGATTAATGGCTTTTATTTTAAAACATCCAAACTATTTTAAAGTAAGAGAGTGTATAGACAAAGAAAAAGTTAAATTTTGTTATGACTATTTGTGTCTTAGAAAAAAAATATATAACACAATGATAGATACTAAATACATAAATAAAAAAGATGAGGTGTTTGGTATTGCCGGAGATCCAGAAGTTCCTACTGCGTATGCAATATATGGAGATCCTGTAATGGAATTATTATTAATAGAATGCAAAAAACAAATAGACATAATCTTTGAAAAAGAAGTCTACCCTACTTTTAGTTATGCTAGATTATATACACAAGGTAATATACTAAACAAACATAAAGATAGACCTTCTTGTGAAATAGCTGCTAGTCTTTACTTAGGTGGAGAGTCATGGCCTTTTTATATAGCAGGAGAAAAAATAAATATGGATATTGGAGACTTAGTAGTATATGATGGAGCTAATGTTGAACATTGGAGAGAAGAACTTAAAACTGGACAATGCGGGCAAGTTTTTTTATTCTATTCAATAAACAAGGAGAAAGAATTTGATGGTAAACCACACATAGGTTTGCCTTTTGAATTTGCAAAAAATGGATAAACTTACAGATTACATACAGATTACAAATGATTTACCACATGATATATGTGATAAACTTATAGAAAAAACAGAAACTAGAAGTTGGGACAAACATCATTGGTATAGCGTAGAGGATGAATACAAAGGTAAAAACCCCGTTGCTAGTTACGATAAAGAACTAGATGTTCAATTAGCATCAGATGATGATGCAAGAGAAATACTGCCTCATTTGGATAAAGCTTTAAAAGTTTACTATGAAAAATATTCAGAACATAGTATTTTTTCTAGAGTATCAAAAATAAGATTTAATAAATACAAACCAGGGACTTTAATGCGTCCTCATATAGACCATATTCATGATATATTTGATGGAAAAATAAAAGGAATTCCTGTTGTATCTATTATCGGTTGTCTTAATGATGACTTTAAAGGTGCTAATTTTATATTGTGTGGCAATAAAATAGAACTTAAAAAAGGAGATATTCTTTTGTTTCCTTCTAATTTTATGTACCCCCATCAAGTTACTGAAAGCATTGAAGGGGTTAGATACTCATTTGTAGCTTGGGCTTTTTAAGAATTGAAAAGTCTTTTAATCTAGTATACACCCTAATAAACTAGGGATTAATATGTTACAAAAATTAGGATTTCTACCAGGATTTAATAAACAAGTTACATCTACCGGCGCTGAATCACAGTGGGTGGGAGGTGAAAACGTACGTTTTAGGTATGGCACACCAGAAAAAATAGGTGGTTGGAATCAATTAGGTGTATCAAAACTTACAGGCGCAGGGAGAAAATTACATCATTTTGTTAATTCTACTTCTACTAAATTTGCAGCTATAGGTACTAATAGAATTCTATATGTTTATTCTGGTGGTATTTACTATGATATACACCCCTTGGTTAATCCAAGTGGAACAGCTATTACAAATGCGTTTAGCACGGTTAATGGATCAAAGTCTGTAACCATTACTTTTCCTACTTCACACACTTTTCAAATAGGTGATATTATAATGTTTGGTGACGCAAGTACATTTAGTGCTATTACTAACTCTAATTATACAGCCACAGATTTTGCAGGAAAAAAATTTATGGTTGCTTCTATTCCAACAGCAGATCAAATTACTATTACAGCAGAAAATGCTGAAACAGGTTCAGGAGCAACTACATCAGGAGGTATTACTTACTATCAATACTACCACGTAGGGCCAGCAGAACAAGTTGGAGCTTTTGGTTGGGGTATTGCATTGTGGGGTGGAAGCACACTAGGTGTTGCAACAACAACTTTAAATGGTTTATTAGGAGATAATACGAGTGGGAACAATGGTTCAGCTACAGAAATTACATTAGCAAGTGTAACCGGATTTCCTTCAGCAGGGACTAACTATGTTCAAATTGGTGCTGAAGAAATATCTTACACAGGAATTACAGGATTAAAATTAACAGGAATTACTAGAGCTTCCAGAGGATCTACGAGGTCTGCACACAGCAATGGTGCAACAGTAACTAATACTTCAGCATGGACTGGATGGGGTTCACCCGCAGCTAACACTGATAAAGTAGCCGACCCTGGTTTGTGGTCCTTGGACAATTTAGGTACAACTCTTATTGCATTAATTCATAATGGAGAATGCTTTGAATGGGATGGTGATTCTCCTACAGCCACAGCTACAAGAGCTACAATAATAGTTGGTGCACCAACAGCATCAAGAGACATGTTGGTGTCAACTCCTGATCGTCACTTAGTATTTTTTGGAACAGAAACAACTATTGGAGATAAAACTACTCAAGATGATATGTTTATAAGATTTTCATCTCAAGAAAATATAAATGATTACACACCAACAGCAATCAACAGTGCTGGTACACAAAGACTGGCTTCTGGATCACGGATCATGGGCGCTAAACTTGGTAGAAATGCAATTTACATCTGGAGTGACACTTCTTTATTTACTATGAGATTTGTTGGAACTCCATTTACATTTGCCTACGAACAAGTTGGAACTAACTGTGGGTTGATTGGTATGAATGCAGCAGTAGAAGTTGATGGCGCTGCTTACTGGATGTCTGATAATGGGTTCTTTAGGTATACTGGTAAACTAGAATCAATGGATTGTTTAGTTGAAGATTTTGTTTATGATGATTTAAATACTACATCTAATCAATTAGTTTATTGTGGTATTAATAATTTGTTTGGTGAGATTACTTGGTTTTATGCAACATCTACATCTAATGTAGTTAACCGTGCTGTGGTTTATAGTTATTTAGATTCAACAGCAAAAAGACCTATATGGCATACAAACGCCAATAGTTTATTTCAAAGAAGTACGTGGGAAGACTCAGCTGTTTTTGGTTTACCACATGCTACTAAATATAACGCAGGGGATGATGCATCGTTTGACGTAATAGGTAATACCGATGGTATAACAACTTATTTTGAACATGAAACAGGGTTTAATCAAGTAGAGGCAGGGGCTGTGACTACAGCGATACCTGCTAATATTACATCTGGTGATTATGATATTACACAAAAAGTTGTTAGAGGAGCAGCAACCAACATGGCCGACCTTAGAGGAGATGGTGAAAACATTATGAGGGTAAGTAGAATTGTTCCTGATTTTATATCTCAAAGTGGTGCTACTATTGTACAGTTAGATCTTAGAGACTATCCTAATAACACGGCTGCTAGTTCATCCTTAGGTCCTTTTACTATAACATCTACTACTACAAAAGTAGATACACGTGCAAGAGCAAGAGCTATAGCTCTTACCATATCTAACACTGCAGTGGATACTAGTTGGAAACTAGGGACATTTAGGTTAGATATACATGCTGGAGGAAGACGATAATGATAGATAAAAAAATAACTTTAAATGATTTAAAAAAGAAAGCTCCTAAGGGAGAATTTTTAGCTTACATAAATAAAGAAGAAGCAGCCGCGCTTAAAAGAGCGGGTGGTTCAGGTCATTTAGTTAATGGTATTCCAAGTTTTGTAGGTAGTGATTATTCAGAAAAAAGTGATGCAAACAAAAGTGGTTATCAAGGTGGAAATAGGGGTAGTGGTGGCTATCAAGGAAGTAACAACAAAACCAACAATCCATCAACTGGAGGAGAAGGAGGAAGTGGTGGTAACTTTAATCCAAATGTTACAGCTAAAGGTACACCGGTTACAACGGGTGATTTAAGTAGTAATTTACAAACTTATAATCACAACATAGCTACAGGTCAAGCATATAAAAATCCATATGGACCTGTTCAATACAATCCAAATGAAATAAAATTACAAAATTTTTACAATACAAGACCTAAAGTAAAAATTCCTAACTTAGGTCTTTCAGGAATGTTTTTAAATTTATTTAATAAAGGTGTAAATTCACCAATACAAAAAGTTGCAGATTTTAGTTCAAAAGGAAATAGAGCTTTTTTTGAAAAGGTAATAAGAGCTGGTAAAATAGATGGATTGGATTTTGGAACAGTTGCTGACATGACACCCGAACAATTAGAAAATGCTTATGATTCTTATATGGATAACAGAATGTCTGGTGCAACAGATGCATATGGCAATCCTATTGGTGATCAAGGTGGAGGAGGAATACAAACTATACCATTACAATATGCAATGTCTCCCAATGGTTTCGGTGAGGCAGAAGGTATTCAAACTGTAGCAAATGATCCTTTTGCTTCAAGATTTTTACAAAATCAACCTGATGATATTAGAGAAGGAATTGAATCAAGAATGCAAAACTATTACACAGTATAATGGCAAAAATAGTACAATCATTAACCAGAGCAAGTAACGAGTATGAACAAGACATAGCTCAATCATTAGTTAGAGATTTAGATGCGGTGTTGGAAAAATTAAACACTACATTTCAAGAAGAATT
>Ga0209535_1001485_pt1 | contig 15930 bp, 21 predicted proteins | sample LinPmetageLP28_FD_184041 | JGI IMG/M metagenome (GOLD analysis project Ga0209535, IMG submission 184041) | Marine viral communities from the Pacific Ocean - LP-28 (SPAdes) (version 2) | ecosystem: Environmental > Aquatic > Marine > Oceanic | place: Pacific Ocean | collected 2009-08-22 | reverse complement strand
TATGTGGTCATCAAATAGTCCCATCAAAGTGTTTGACACTAAAGAGTTAGCACAAGCAGAAGCTGACAAATGGAACACAGGGGAAGTAGTTGTATATGAACTAGATGAACCTGATTTTGTGATGGAGTAAATAATGAGTGAAGAAGAATGGAATGATTTAACTAAAGATCAACAAGGCGATTGGATAGAATATTGGAGTAACTTAGAAGAGGAGAATGAAAATGAATGAAGGACAAAGTTTATTTCTAATGATGGCTATACTTATAGTCGGAACATTTTTACTTAATGCTTGCATGGTACAGGTGATGGGATGAATAGATTTATTATTGAGTTTAATGTAGACGAGATTGCAAAGTCGCTGTGTGATCAGCACATTGTAAAGATGCCACTTGAAGAAGCACAGATGTTATGCACTACCCTATGGCATCATGCACCAGAGTTTGCAGAGGACTGTGATCTTTACAAACCTGTACATCAGAAGCATCCTTGCACACTGTGGGCTATGCAGACTGCAGGTAATTATAGATATGCCTATAGTCTTTACTGTGCTATGCTTGATGAGTATACATACAGATATGGCAAGGTACATGGTGCGAGTAAACATAGAGAAGCCTTGCACACTGGTGAAGAATACATTCCAGAAGGATGGCAGACACCACATCCACAATGCTTTAGTGGGCTTGATCATCTCAAGACAGACGAGCATTATCCTATTCAAGCGTATCGTGCTTTCTACAAGGCAGACAAACTGATGTTTGCACGTTACACCAACGGCAGATCTATGCCAGAATGGATGAGAGCATGAGTGAAGATTTAAAAATAACTTTGTGGATGATACTCATAGTATTTATATTAGCAATCCTAACAGGGGGAGTAGGTGTATGGAGATTATAACAGCGTCATTAATGTGCATGGCTCTGAACATCTACCATGAGTCCAACAATCAGTCCATGCTAGGGCAGATGGCAGTTGGTCAGGTGGTGATGAACAGGGTAGCAGACAGCCGTTTTCCTAATACAGTATGTGGTGTAGTCAAACAGGCAGTCACATACAAGGGAACAAAGAAGCCTATACTTTATCGCTGTAGCTTCAGTTGGTTCTGTGATGGTAAGGATGATGAGCCTGATTACAATAGCCGATCATGGACACTTGCATTAGATCATGCATCCATTGTCCTGTCAGGTAAGATTGTGCTTGACATAACAGAGGGAGCTACACACTACCATGCTACTTATGTAAGACCTGCATGGGCTAAGACGAAGACAAGAACAACACGAATTGACAAACACATATTTTACAGATGGGAAAAATAGTACTTGATTAATTATTTATATAGTATATCTTTAATACATAACACAATAACACAAGGAGAATTAACATGGCTTTAGATTTTACAAACAACACAATGGAACTACCAATGAACTTGGACTTCACTACACGTACTGAGAAGACTCGTATGCAAGGTAAGAAATATGTTATCAACAATGACACTGATGAAGTGTTAGGTATTGTAGGTAGCAAGTTTAATGCTGTTACACATAGAGAGTTCTATGATAAAGTGTGCAGGACTATGGCTGAACAGCTTGGTGAAGAAGCAATGAAAGGTGTACAGGTTAGGTGGAACACTGCACGTAATGGTGCATTCGCTATGCTTGATGCTACTATGCCTAGCACTAAGGCAGTAATCAGAACCGATAAGCAACAGACAGAGATATCACAACGAGTGATAGCCCTGCATGGTGTGGATGGTCTGTGTTCTAATCAAGTATTCTTTGGTGCTATAGATTTCTTCTGCACTAATGGTATGATTAGAGGTGAGCATGACAAGGTGCGAAGAAAGAACACTACCAACTTTAGCATGGATACCTTCGTAAGGGAGTTAGAGAATGCTAACAGTGACTTCTATTCACAGGCTGAACAGCTACAGACTTGGGCTGACACACCTATTGAGTATACAAGTGTGAAAGAAATGCTCCAATCTCTTATGGGATCTGAGAAGAAAGGTGACAAGATGCTTGGTTTATATGATCAAGAGATACAAACACGAGGACACAATGCCTTTGCTTTGTACTCTGCCTTCACCAACTATGCATCCTATGCTGATGAACGTAATGGTTTTAAGCTACGTGACACAGGCAATGACACTAACTCAGTGAGCATGTGGGGCAGGGAGCAGGAAGTTACCAAGTGGGTATCGTCCAAGCAGTTCAAAGAACTGGTGGCTGCTTAATGAAGTTACCTCGTTATGTACAACAGAGGTATACACCAAAGGGGGAGAAGACATTTAGGTTTAATCCCCCTCGTCAACTAATTGACAGTGGCATTGTATCTCGCAAGGAACTAGGCAACAGCTTCAATGAAGCGAAGCAGATTGCTACAGATTTAAATAAACTAATTGATGAACACAGGAGAAGTAAATTAAAAGAAGTCACAGTTACCCGATCAACTACGCTGTCAGAATTATGTAACGTATATCTTTTGTCTAATGATTTCAATGTCTTACGTGATTCAACTAAAGCTGATTACATATATTTTATACAAGTACTTAACAAGTCTTTGGGTAATAAGAAGTGGCACACTATAACGAGCAGACAAGCCAAGGCTACATATGAGATGTGGGTTAAGCGTGGTGTGTCCTTTGCAAATCATATATGTAGTATTGCATCTCGTATATACAACTACGCTACCGAAATGGAGTATGGAAATCATAATCCTTTCTCTTCGATCAGACGCAAATCATCTCAGCCTAGACGGATAGTATGGGAACGAGAACAAGTGCGTCAATTTCTTGACTATGCCTATGCAAATTATGCATACCGAAGCATTGGACTCATAGTACAGATGGCTTATGAGTGGTGTCAAAGAATTGGCGATATGCGAGAACTAACATGGGATCACATTGACATGGACAAGGCACAGCTTAATCTTGAGCAGTCAAAACGTAGGTCGAAAGTATTCTTACCAATAGACGAGAAGCTATACGAAATGTTACTAGAACAGAAGGCTGACTTTGGCTTTCAACAGTATGTAGCACCCAATATAAAGCCTGTACAAGGCAAGTTTGTACCTTATAGCTTGGAAGGTGTATCTAAAATAGGAAGGCGAGTGATGAAGCTTGTTTCCCTGCCTGACGAGCTACGACTTATGGACTTACGAAGGACAGGAGTAACAGAAATGATTGACAGTGGTGTCCCAATGGGGCAACTTATGTCAGTAACAGGTCACACCAATGTACAATCGGTCAAGCCTTACATGAAACACACTTACGAGAGTGCAAAGAATGCTCTTAACACTAGGAATAAATATAATGTATAGTATATATAACATATTAAATGATAAAGATATAAGTAATGGAGAAACAATTAGAATGAATTGTCCTGAGTGTGGTGGTTACAAAACTTTTACTGCCACTAACAACAAGGGTAAGCTGTTGTGGAACTGTTACAAGGTATCATGTAACCTATCAGGATCTCAGGGTGTACATCTGTCAGCCGATGACATCCGTAAGACGTTACGTGATGAGCAGAAGAAATCAGAACCGTTTGTCATGCCAGAGTTTATTGTACCAAACAGAAACAACAATGAACTTGCTAGGTTTGCTCATAGATACAGCTTAGATGTTGATACGTTTGAGATGTGGCATGACGTAAAAGAGAATCGTGCCGTGTTTCCTATCCAACACGATGGTGTGATAGTAGATGCAATAGGTAGAAGTTTAAAAAATAAATTACCTAAGTGGAAAAGATATGGGAATAGTGGCTTGCCTTATGTTCGTGGACATGGTAAGATCGCTGTAGTTGTAGAGGACTGTGTCAGTGCCGTAGTTGTAGGCAGTGACGTGTATGTTGGGGTTGCTGTGTTAGGCACATCACTGTCAGACATACACAAGAGGTACTTGTCGCAGTTCTCTTCGGCAGTTATAGCACTAGACCCTGATGCCCTGCCAAAATCTATGGAGATACGTAACGATTTAAAAAGTGTAGTGAATGATGTACGAGTACTAAGATTAAATGATGACTTAAAATACCAACACCCTAACGACATTGAAAAACTAACAGCAATAGGAGATAACATAAATGGAAACAGCATTACTACGTAGTCTTATGAAGAAAGATTTCTATGATGATCATAGAGGTATTCGTTGTCCTGATAAATTATTTAGTAAGGACTTACGTAAGATAAAGAACTCAGTTGATTATGCCATGAAGACGTATGACAGATCAGTAACACCAGACGAAGTTGAAGCTTTGTTCATGGCAAACAATCCAACCATGACCACTGCACAGAAGCAAGCCTTTGGTGATTTATTCTTTCGTGTTAAGAAAGAGCAACCTATGGGCAATGACATTGCACAAGAGGTTCTATCCAAACTGTTTCAGCAGGTGGTAGGGGAAGAGGTAGCCAACTTGGGATTTGATTATGTAAATGGTTCAGAGACTAGCCTTGAGCCGTTACGTAAGATGCTTGAGCAGTATGGGGATGACTTCATACCTACCATGAACATACAGTGGGAAGACATGTCTATTGATACACTTCTATCTCGCAATGACCTTGAAGCAAGATGGACGTTCAACATCCCTAGCCTTACACGTAAGTTAGAAGGTGTTAATGATGGACACTTGATTGAGGTGGGAGCTAGACCTAATACAGGTAAGACTTCTTTCCATGCTTCTCTGATTGCAGGGACAAATGGTTTTGCAAGTCAAGGAGCTAACTGTGTTGTGTTATGTAATGAGGAGTCAGCCCACCGTGTCGGTATGAGATACCTTACTGCATCATCAGGGATGGATAAGTTTCAGATAAAAGAAAACCCTAGCCTAGCAAGAGAGAAATACTCTAAGATTAAAGAAAACATACGATTGTTTGACGCAACAGGACGTGACATGTCTTGGGTAGAGAGTCTAGCTAAGTCAGTTAAGCCTGACATACTTGTGTTAGATATGGGAGATAAGTTTGCCAAGGGTGGCTTTGCTCGTCAGGATGAATCACTCAAGGCTAACGCTGTCCATGCTCGTATGATTGCCAAGCAGTATAGTTGTGCTATCTTCTATATGTCACAGCTATCTGCCGAAGCAGAAGGTAAGGTTGTACTCAACCAAGCTATGATGGAAGGTAGTAGAACAGGTAAGGCAGCCGAAGCTGACCTTATGCTACTGCTTGCCAAGAACCCTGACGTTGAAGGTGAGGAAGAGCAATCTCCTCAGAGACACATCAACGTAGTTAAAAACAAATTGTCTGGTTGGCATGGCAAGATTGTCTGCGAATTAGATTACAAAACAGCGAGGTATACAGCATGAACGTACTACAACCAGTTAAGGGTGCATTTCACAGGAGATTCCAACCCAACTCCTACAAAAAGAACGATGGTAAAGCCAAGAGTTGTGTGACAGCCTACTTAAAATCAAACGGACACAAGGTGTTGCCCTCTAAAGAAAATTATTCTTTTGATATTGAGAGTAAAAAAGGTGGACATACCTATTATTCTGAGGTAGAAATGAAGAACCAATGGACAGGTGAGTGGAATCCTTCTTGGAAAGAGATAAGAATACCACACCGAAAGTACAAGTTGGTAAATAAATTTAAAGAATTAAATGATAGCAGTGCCTTCTTTAATTTTTATGTTATAAGAAGAGATTGTAAGTTTGCTTGGAGAATAAAAGATTATCAGATGACGCAAGAATGTATAAAAGAAATATGGCTAGGCAATGTGGGCAGGAAAGAACACTTCTTTCACATACCATTTGCAGAAGCCGAGCTAGTAGAACTAAAGGACTTAGCATGAGATTAATATTAGATGTAGAGAATACCGTTACCAAACGCAATGGCAAGTTACACCTTGACCCTTTTGAGAGTGACAACAGCCTTGTGTTGGTAGGTATGAAGACAGACGACATGGAGAAGGTAGTCACGTTTGATCACAGTGATACCGAACCTACACCCAATGGACAGCAGATAGTTCAGGATCAACTGGATAAGACTACTGTTCTTGTGTGTCACAACGTAGCACATGACTTGCTATGGTTGTGGGAGTCTGGATTCAAGTATGATGGTGTGGTGTTTGACACGATGTTAGGCGAGTATGTCTTACAGCGTGGACAGAAACTACCACTATCACTAGAGCAGTGTGCGTTACGTTACGAGCTAGACACACTTAAACAGGACACGCTTAAAGAGTACTTCAAGAATGACGTGTCAGTTCGTGACATACCGTATGCAGAACTTGCTGAGTATCTTGTACATGACCTGAGAGCTACATATGAATTGTCTAATCGTATATATGACAAGCTAATGAAGCAAGACTCAGATCTGATGGACACGGTTAATCATACAAACATGGTGGCTGTGTGCTTGTGCAAGATATATCAGCGAGGTTTCAAGGTTGACTTGACTAAGCTTGATGAAGTTCGCAAGGAGTTTGAGCAAGAGAAGCAGACTATTGCCAAAGCACTAGCCGAACAGGTTCGTGATCTAATGGGGGATAGAGTTGTCAATCTTAATAGTCCAGAGCAACTGTCTTGGATTATATATAGTCGTAAGATAAAGGATAAGTCTTTGTGGGCTAACTACTTTCAGCCTTACATGTCCAAGTCTTCCTTTAACGATACCGTCCATAAGCATACTGATGTTGTATACAAGGTCACGGCTAATACCTGCCGTACTTGTAATGGATATGGTAAGATTACTAAGACACGTAAGGACGGATCACCTTACAAGAAGCAGACCAAGTGTACAGATTGTAATGAGAGTGGTTGGATATATACCGTCAGACCTAATGAAGTTGCAGGTCTACGGTTCAACCCACCCACAGCTAAGTGGGTTAGTAACAATGGGTTCACTACTAACAAGCTCAACCTTGAGATACTAGAACATTATGCCAAGCGTAGTGGCAACACTAAGGCTGAGTTGTTTCTTCAAAGAGTACGTAGACTATCTGCTCTTGATACTTACCTATCTAGTTTTGTTGAGGGTATCTCTACCTACACTAAGTCTGATAGCAAGCTACATGTAAGATTACTACAGCATCGTACAGCTACAGGACGGTTTAGTGGGGCAGATCCTAACATGCAGAACATGCCTAGAGGTGGTACGTTTCCTGTGAAGAAGATCTTTGTGTCTCGTTGGGAAGGTGGCAAGATACTTGAAGCTGACTTTGCACAGCTAGAGTTTAGGACTGCTGCATTTTTATCACAGGATAAGGTTGCCATGAAAGAGATTGATGATGGGTTTGATGTACACAGTTACACTGCCAAGGTTATATCTGATGCAGGGCAACCTATATCTAGGCAAGAAGCTAAGGCACATACCTTTGCACCGTTGTATGGTGCGACAGGATTCGGCAGATCCGAAGCAGAAGCTCAGTACTACGAGCAGTTTACTAAAAAGTATGTAGGTGTGGCACAGTGGCACAGACAGTTAGCCAGTGACGCTGTTAGCACAGGACGTGTTAGAGTACCATCAGGTAGATGTTTCTCTTTCCCTGATGTTGTCAGGAAGAGCAATGGCACAGTGTCACACTTTACGCAGATCAAGAACTACCCTGTTCAGTCATTCGCTACGGCTGACATAGTACCCTTGATCTTATTAGAGATGGAGCATCACCTTGGTGCTTTTAAAAGTTGTATCGTCAACTCGGTGCATGACTCAATAGTCATTGATGTACACCCTGATGAGGTACAAGATGTATTATCACTCGTAACTAGTATAGACAGTAATCTAAAAACTATCATTGACAAGCGATGGTCGATTGACTTCAATGTCCCATTGAAATTAGATACAAAAATAGGGGATAATTGGCTTGACACTAAAGATGTCTAGTGGTATAACTATAAAACATTTTAAATATATAAGGAGTATATACACATGAATAATGAAGTAATATCTATAAACGGAAACTATAATGAGATGGCTAAAGCTATGGGCATAGCTGACATGTCAGGCACAGATGTTGAGAAGAAGTCAGTTAGTTCTCTAGCTAGACTGCGTCTTAATCATCAGCCTATCATGGGTACTGAGGAAATCAAAGGTAAGATGGTCAACGTAGAGCAGATACCAAGTGGTTCATATAAGTTGGACGTACCCGATGATGGTGTTTACTATCAGTCTGACATCACTATCAGACCTTTCATGCAGAGGTACATGTACAAGAGATTCATCATGGGTAGTGATGACGTAGCTAACCGTTACGTTAAGACTGTCATGGCTGATAATCTTAACCTTGATCTCAAGGACAATGACGGTGGGTTCAACTGTGGTAAACCTGCAGGGTATATACAGGACTTCAATGCCCTGCCTGATAAGCAGAAAGACTTGATACGACAGATCAAACGAGTACGAGTTGTGTTTGGTCTTGCTACTTTTGATAAGGCTATCAAGGTAGATGGAGACTCAATGATTGATTCCGATCTTGGTTCTATCCCATTCATATGGGAAGTCGAGAATCGTGAAGCATTCAAGACAGTCGGTGAAGTCTTTAATAAGCTAGGTAAGTTGAAGAGACTTCCTGTGAATCACAATGTCGTTGCTTCGTCAGAAGAGCGTAAGTTACCGAATGGTAATAGCTACTACGTTCCTACCACTAAGCTTGATATGGCTACTACAGTGGCTACTTCGGATAGCGATCAGGAACTATTCACTGATCTGCTTGCTTGGGTTACTAACTACAATCAGTACATCATGGGTCAGTGGAATGAGAACGTACATTCTCACGAGAAGATTGACCCATCTATGGTGGAGTCTTTCATTGACATCACCAGTGATGAGAAAGTGCAGTAAGCCATGAACCATAGGGCAGAATTAAAACTATACAGTTTTCTTGAAAAGGCAGTTGATGGTAAGCAAGTCTTGTCTGATAAGAATATAGATAACATATGTTCTGATATCAAAGAAGCTTTGCACCGTCAGTTTGGCTCACAGGTATCAAGGAAAGAGTTTAGGTTAAGGATGTCCAACTTGGGCAGACCCTCTTGCCAACTCTGGTTTGAAAAGAATCAGCCAGAGAAAGCATCGCCTTTCCCTTCTAACTTTGTAATGAACATGATGTTAGGAGATATTGTGGAAGCTGTGTTCAAGGGTCTGCTAAGGCAAGCAGACGTAGCATATGATGACGCTAAGAAAGTTACCTTAGAACTAGATGAGGAAACAAAAGTAGATGGCACATACGATATTGTTATTGACGATGCCGTAGATGATATCAAGTCTGCGTCTGATTGGTCTTATCGTAACAAGTTTGAGTCCTTTGATACTCTTGCTAAAGGTGATGCGTTTGGATACGTAGGGCAGTTGGCAGGGTACGCAAAGGCTCTTGGTAAAAGGGCAGGTGGTTGGTGGGTGATTAACAAAGCCAACGGACAGTTTAAGTATACACCTGCCGACAACTTAGACTTGGAGAAAGAAGTAGAGAAGCTTGCTAGTAACGCAAAGACTATTAGAGATAATAAGTTTGAGCGTTGCTTCAAGCCTGTGGAAGAAACCTTCAGGGGCAAACCTACAGGCAATAAGATTCTAGGAAGCGAGTGTTCTTTCTGCAGATTTAAACATGTATGTTGGGAGACATTGCAAGAGCTACCTTCACTGGTATCGAAAGCAAAAGAACCCAAGATAGTTTCTTACATTCAACTACAAAAGGAGATATTAATATGACAGAGACAATAGCCACGCTAGAAGAAATGGAAAAGAAGATCAAGACTATGGAAAGTAAACTTTCCGACATGAAAAAAGCCTACAAGAATAGAAAGTTAGAGGGGCTACGCATTGCAATGGAAGCACGTAAGTCTGCTGAAGAAGCAGTGATGGATGAATTAAAATCTTTAGGGTACAAGCGTGTGCCATACAAGAATCTTACATCATATGTGGAGCAGATGAACTCTGTTTGGAGATGGTAGGTGTACACCTCTAACAAGTATAAGGTAGCACGTAAGCTAGGATACCGTAGTGGTCTTGAGGTAAAGCTCTCAGAGTTTCTTACTGCATTGGAAATAGATTACGTCTATGAAGGCATTAAGATTGAGTGGGAAGACTTGTCTTACAGAACCTACACTCCTGACTTCGTGCTACCTAACGGTATTATCATAGAGACAAAGGGCTTGTTCTTACCTTCGGATAGGAACAAGCATGTCTGTATACAGAAGCAACATCCTAAGTTAGACATACGTTTTGTTTTTACTAGTAGTAGGAGAAAGCTTGTCAAGGGATCTAAGACTACTTACGCTAAGTGGTGTGAGAAGAATAGTTTTCTGTATGCAGACAGGATAATACCAGAAGAGTGGCTGAAAGAAAAAGGAAAGAACAAGCACCCTAAACTCATACCTTTCAAGGGCAAAAAAATAAGGAGATAACTATATGGCTGACGATTTTAAAAACATACATATGAAGATTGACGATCAAGATATACTAGTACGTATGCAACCTATTCTAGACCATCAAAATAACTGGACAGGCGATGTAAACTTGTCAGTCATGGACTCAGCTACAAACCCTCTATCAGATAGAGACTATGATGACATGATGTTCTTCGCTAGAATGTGTCTAGTGGGCATAGACCTCATGCGTTCAGACGAAGACGTATCTAAAAAGATTTATCATATTGTGAACGAAGAAATAATAAAAGAATCTGCCGAGCCAGTTTTACCAAATATTACTAGACAGGGTAATGTAATTAGGGTAGACTTTAGTAGTATCAAACGTAAATTAGATGGGAGTAAATAATATGCTAGATAAAGAACAACAAGACAACGATCCTGACATAAACTTTCATGATAGGGACATGGTAAACAATCCACCTCATTACAATCAGGACTCTATAGAGTGTATAGATGCTATTGCTTCTGCCACTGCCGATGGGTTTCAGTTTTATTTACAAGGAAACATCATCAAGTATCTATGGAGATACAGGTATAAGAGTGACGTACAGGACTTACAGAAAGCTAAGTGGTACTTAGAAAGATTAATACAAGTACGGTCAGATGATTGTTAAAGTTTTTTTAACTCTAGACCTAGATGAGGAGGAGTACCCTATGCCCTCTGATGAAGATGTAGCAGATGAATTAGTTCAAGGATTTCAAGATTTTGTATTTGACATTGACGGTATTAAAATAAAAACTATTAGAATAACAACGGAGAAAAAACATGAATGATTACCAAAAATTTATAGCAGTGTCTAGATATGCAAGATGGATAGACGCAGAGAACAGAAGAGAAACATGGGACGAGACTGTTAATAGATATGTAGTATTTATGGCAGAGAAAACTAAAGGACACTTGCCTGTAACACAAGTATATGAAGCTATACAGAACCTAGAAGTGATGCCAAGCATGAGAGCCTTAATGACTGCAGGACCTGCTCTTGAAAGAGACAACACAGCAGGGTACAACTGTAGCTATCTGCCTGTTGATGATCCTAAGTCTTTTGACGAAGCTATGTATATACTTCTGTGTGGTACAGGTGTAGGCTTCTCAGTAGAAAGACAGTACATTAGTAAGCTACCAGATATTCCTGAGACTATTGAGGATTGTGACACGCTCATACAAGTCCAAGACAGTAAAGAGGGTTGGGCAAAAGGACTGCGTAGGCTGATAGGACACCTGTATATGGGTGAAGTTCCTAGTTGGGACATGTCAAACGTCAGACCTGCAGGTGCTAGGCTAAAAGTATTTGGTGGTAGGGCAAGTGGTCCTGATCCTCTGATTGATCTATTTAGATTTACTGTTAGACTATTCAAACAGAATGCAGGACGTAAGCTGTCTAGCTACGACTGTCATAATCTAATGTGTAAGGTTGGGGAAGTTGTAGTCTCTGGTGGTGTAAGGCGATCAGCTATGATCAGCCTATCCAATCTATCAGATGGACGCATGAGACATGCTAAGTCAGGTAAGTGGTGGGAGACAACACCACAGATGGCTCTTGCTAACAACTCTGTATGCTACACCGACAAGCCTGACGGTGAGACATTCCTGCGTGAGTGGTTATCTCTTGTAGAATCCAAGTCAGGAGAACGTGGTATATTCAACAGGACATCAGCGAAAGAACAGGCAATAAGGTTTGGTAGACGAGATCCTAATTATGACTTTGGTACTAACCCATGCAGTGAGATTATTCTCAGACCTTATCAGTTCTGTAATCTTACAGAGGTAGTCATACGAGAGAAGGATAAGTATGATGATCTTGCTAGGAAAGTTAGGCTTGCTACCATACTTGGTACAGCACAATCTACACTAGTAAAGTTTCCCTATCTACGTAAGGTGTGGAAGACTAACACTGAAGAAGAAAGACTGTTGGGTGTAAGCCTTACAGGTATTATGGATAACCCTTTAACAAATGGAAAGAAACATGGACTCAGATTTACACTTGAAAAGCTCAGACAAGTTGCCGTTGACACAAACAGAGAATGGGCAGAAATCCTCAACATCCCACAAAGCACAGCCATCACCTGTGTCAAGCCAAGTGGGACAGTATCACAGCTTGTTGACTCAAGCTCTGGTATCCACCCTCGTCATAGCAGTCATTATATTAGGACTGTCCGTGGTGATAATAAAGATCCTCTTGTTGAGTTCATGAAGGATAGTGGCATACCAAATGAACCAGACTTTATGAAGCCTGATGGTCAGACTGTCTTCAGCTTTCCTATGAAGTCACCTAAGACATCAGTGATGCGAGATGACATGACAGCAATAGAACAGCTACAGACTTGGCTCACTTACCAAAGACACTGGTGTGAACACAAGCCATCAGTAACTGTATCTGTACGTGATGATGAGTGGCTAGAGGTTGGAGCATTTGTATTCAAACACTTTGACGAGATGTCAGGAGTATCTTTCCTACCACACTCCGATCATACTTATCAACAAGCCCCCTATCAGGAGTGTACAGAAGCCGTATACAAGAAATTTAGCAGTGAGTTCGTTCATATAGATTGGGATAAGTTTAAAACATATGAGAAGGAAGACAATACAAGTTCTTCTCAGACCTTTGCTTGTTCAGGTGACTCCTGTGAAATAGTAGATATAGGGAGTTGAACATGGGTGCATTTATAATATACGCAACACTAATGGCAAATGGTATGATAGGTACGATTGAATTTAAGAAAGGAAGCTTTCAATCTGAGCCTGAGTGCATTAGGTTTTTATCAGAAAATAATGACTTGATTAATACTACACTAAAAGACCACATCTCTAAAAGAGAACCAAATGCCGTTGTCCTATTCATCGGATGTGCAGAAAGATATAAACTAATACAAAGAGGAGAATCAACATGAAGGCAGGATTAACCAGAAAAGAACGAGGTCTTGGTAAGCATGACGCACCACTAAAGATTCAGTTTCAAAAGGGGTACGAAGGTTTTATACATGCAAGGATACGCAACCCTTATACCTCTGACACTATGATGTACAGAGAATGGGAACGTGGGTTTAACACAGCCTACTACGACAACTTACATAGAGGTAAAGATGGACTTAGAAAAAGAAGCAAGAGTTTTTATGAGAAGAAAGTACGAAAACATGGACTTTGAAACATACCAGAAGGACGCTAAAGAAACTGCAATCTATCCTAGCAATCTAAGAATACTTTACCCTGCACTAGGACTTGCAGGAGAAGCAGGTGAGGTAGCAAACAAGGTCAAGAAGATTGCCAGAGATCATAAGGGTAAGATGCCAGAGGATTGGAGACACCAGATAGCTTCAGAGATCGGTGATGTCTTGTGGTACTGCTCTGCTCTAGCATCAGATATTAATGTACCGTTGAGTGAGATTGCCTACATGAATTTACAGAAGCTAGGCAAGCGTAAGAAGAGTGGGACTATAGGTGGTAGTGGAGACAGCAGATAGGCTAACGCTTGAACTTATCTGCAATAGTGCTGAGATGGTAGAGATCTTCAAGCTTTAGATCATTAACTTCTTTAGCCTGTTGTTCCTTAGAGTAATTGTCATAGTCAGGAATTAGCTCTCTGAGATCTTCCTCTGTATACTTAAGGTCAGGCTCTCTGTTAGTTTCTTGTCTGAATATAACGGCAGCTTCGTTTCTCTGATCTTGGGTGAGTCTCCTGTACCTGACCATAGCATCTATCTTTATTGCCTTGTCGACACCCTCGTCTACTCCGTACTTGTCTACCAATGCTACGGATATCTCATCAGGATTATTTCTAAAAAAGTTTATCTCGCTGTCTACATCCTGCTTGAGTCTTATTTTTACATATCTTTTTTTACTTACTGGGTTTCTTCCTGTAGATAAAGTTTCTCTTTTGTCCTCGTACTCCTGTTCATACCCTGCTTTTCTGTCTTTAATATATTCTACGATATCAGGTAGGTAAGTTCTTATCATCTCGTTCTCAAAGTTCTTGACACTGGGTATCCTAGACTTACTACTCAGATCCCACTTGGTAAATCCCAAAGATTTTAAGAACCGTCCCTCTTCACTGTCTTGAGTGTACATATTTATACCCCCAATAACCTTTGCTCCTATGTTAACTCTTTTCCTGAGATCCTGAAGTGGGTCTTCTTTTACTGGGGCTGCCCCTTCTACCGAAGGATCTAGTGCGTATCTTTTAAATGACTTTCCTAGCCCTGCCATGAATCTATTCTCAGGGTATATGTTGGGATCGTTAGCCATCTCCTTGTATTCCAACCCTCTAGTTCCTAACGCTCTCTGGGCATCTATTATTTGGTTAAGTGGTACGAGAAATGAAGATAGGTATTCGCCTAGTGTTTCTCCTGCTTCTTGGGATAGCCTTTCCCCTGCAGTTAAATCTTGACTGGTAAACATTTTAGCGGCTTCGTCAAGGAGATTGCCACCAACTCCAAGCCTAAAGTTAGTGCCTAAGAATGTTTCAGCCCATTCTCTAGCAGGAAAAGCATTAAAGAATGCTTCCTTACCTGCTTCAATTCCACCTATATCTTTGCTTGCCTGTACCCAATCCCTAGTTATCTTCCCAAGAAATAAAAACTGCCGTAGTGGGAATAGAGGAGTGGTATCAATAACATTCCCTTGACCATCAGGTATAAACTTATAATCTTCGCCTTGATCCTCATCTCCTAGCATCCACATGGCTGCCCCAATGGCTGATGCACCTGTGACATTTCTAGCTATGGCTCGGCTCTCACGTATGGACAGTTCGTTCTTTCCCTTTTTTAGATCTGCTAATCCGTCCTCAAGAGTTTTGAGTCTTCTACTTTCCTGAACACTTCTACTATCCTTTGGCTTTGCCTTCAACTTATCTATAGCCTTCTGCACTCTCATTCTTCTGATAGGGGCATTAAATATTTTGTTGGCAACAGGTACAAATATTCCCCCTGAGTTTTCTGCCATCAGTTCCATACTCTTAAACATAAATCTTGGAAAAGGTAGAACTACAGTGAAGTTATTTCTAACTATAAAGTTTGCTATGTTTCTGTTTAGTGCAATCTCAGGAGCAGATGCGTAGGTAAGATCTAAGGCTCTCTGTGTTGCTTCTGCAAATATGTCTAGAGCAGGTCGTCTTCCATTAGTAGGATTAAGATCGTCAGAGTCTTTTAGAATATCTTTTATTCTTCCGTTGTCTAGCTCTTCTAATAAATCAATGTCCCACTCTTGTCTAAACAAACGCTTTGCTTCTCCCAAGAACATGGCACGTCTTAGCATAAAGTCCTGCCACCTGTTAGGTGTGTTGAGCATCTGAACAAAGTCTTCGCCTTTAGAAAGTATAGCGTCCACCCCACTGCCTGAACCCCTACCTGTATGAACTTGTATTTCATTAATAGTATTGAACATCTGATCATGGAACTGCTGAAGCTCTGGCTGTTCTGTTAGGAAGTCAGTAAACTCCTTAGCTGTCTTTCTGTCTTTAAAAATATATTTCATGTGGGCAAAGCTATCTTGCCACGTAGTTCTTTTTAAAATTCTGTTACTTGCAAAGTTTCCTCTAGACAAATCATATACAGCCGTTTCTACTATATTGTTGAT
>Ga0209535_1001483_pt1 | contig 15947 bp, 30 predicted proteins | sample LinPmetageLP28_FD_184041 | JGI IMG/M metagenome (GOLD analysis project Ga0209535, IMG submission 184041) | Marine viral communities from the Pacific Ocean - LP-28 (SPAdes) (version 2) | ecosystem: Environmental > Aquatic > Marine > Oceanic | place: Pacific Ocean | collected 2009-08-22 | reverse complement strand
GAGATAGCCCTACAACAGCTTTGATTTCTATGAGAGCTACTCAATTAAAAATTAGTAGAAAATGGAACTCAATGATGATGGGTATTAAATTACAAGGTAAAAATGGTTTGTTTACTCCGCCAACTTATAGCCACATTTACAAACTAAAAACTGTTCAAATGTCTAATGACAAAGGAACATGGTTTGGTTGGGATGTATCTCAAGTTGGTCCGATTAAGGATAAAGGGATATATGATATAGCTAAAAATTTCGCAGAAAAAGTAGGTAGTGGTGAGATTGAAGCTAAACCAGAAACTCAAGAAACAGCAAAAACTGAATCAATAGTTTTATAAGTTCCTAGGACATGGGCGGCAAAGGGAGACTGAAACCGCCCATTTTAAATTATGGTAGAGAATTTTATAAAAATATTTGAGGGTTACAACTCAGCTAGAGGATCATTTACTAGAGATAAATCTAAGCTTCCAGGAAAAGCTGAAGGTAAGTCTTTAGTTTATAGAGAAGAAGTAACTAAGGTTATGTGGGAAAACCATTTAAATGGCATAGAGCCTAGTCTTGGTATTATGCCTGTTAATGAAAATAGCGAGGCACAATGGGGTTGCATTGATGTAGATGATTTTAATTTAGATTATGAACAAATTTTACAAAATATAAGAAAATTAGAATTACCATTAATAATGGTTCGATCTAAAAGTGGATGTGCTCATATTTTTTTATTTATTAAAAAATTTATTCCTGCAGAAGAAATTAAATTTGTAATGAATGTGTTTGCAGCGCAATTAGGTATTGCAGATAAGATGGATAGAATTTATCCAATGCAAACAGAATTTTTACAAGGAGGAACTGGCAGTTGGTTAAACATGCCTTACTTTAATTTAGATGAAGGCGGAAGATATGCTTATAAAAATGATATGGAATCTGCAAGCATAGAAGAGTTTTTTGAAATGTATAACACATATGTTCAAGAAAACTTGGATAAATATTTACAAGCGGAGCCTCAACAAAAATTAAAACCTAAAGATAAAAAAACAAAGAAACCGTGTGAGTTGCCTTGCATTAAAAACTGCAAAGCAGCTAATAATGGTAAAATACCTAAAGGTTCTAGGAATGAATTTTTATTTCATCAAGGTGTTTACTACAGCAAAGCACATGAAAATATTTCAAAAGCAGAAGGAATTATAAAAACTCCAGAAACTTTATTAAGAGAGTTTAACTCTAATTCTATGGTTGAGCCTTTAGATGAAAAAGAAATATTAATTGTGAGTCAATCACTGCAAAAGAATGAATATAAATACAAATGTAAAGTACCGCAGATTAAAAAATACTGTGATGTATCAAAATGCAAAACAAACCCTGCTGGTATAACTCCAGATGAAGCTAAAGAATTAATTACGGCACATGATATATTAGGTTCTATACATGAATACGGAAGTGTTCCTCCTAAATTTTTTATGTATGTACAAGTTAAAAAAACATCTGATACTTTAAAACCTGTAAGAGTAGAGTTTACAGGAAGCGAGTTAAAGAACAAAGCTTTGTTTATGAAAAAATTACATGATTGGGGACATTTTCCTCCAAAAGTTTTAGATCAAATGAAGCCTAACGATTTTGCAGATTTTATTGATGGCCTATTAGAAAGAAGAGGCTTTGAAATTGCTTCTGAAGAAGCAAATATTGATTTTGATTTTAAAGTTTTAATGAGAGATTTTTTAGAAAAAACTACAGTGAGCTTAGATAAGGCAGACATGTTAGATGGTGCTTGTTTCTATGACAGGAAAAAACAAGTAATGCATTTTAAATTAAATAAACTTCAGCAATATTTACAAGCAGCAAGACAACCTATGCACAGCAGAGAGTTGACATTTAAAATAACTAAAATTTTAAAAGGTAAAAAAAACAATGGTAAAGTTTTTGATAGACTAGGCCAAGAAAAATCTTGTCCTACTTGGGAATACCCAGAAGACAAAGAAAATTTTGTAATTACTTTAAACGGACAAGAAGCAATGGAGGAGATTGAAAATGAAAAAAATTAGAATTGCTGGTCCTCCAGGCACAGGTAAAACTACATATCTAGTTAAAAAATATTATGAAGCGTTGAGCACTTATCAACCTGCAGATATTATAGTTATCTCTCATACAAACACGGCTGCTGACCATATTAGGGAAAAAATATTAAAAATTGAAAGCATGAATAATTATTTACAAGAAACTGGAATAAATGTTTTAGGTATTATTCAAGCAAATAAAAAAATATTAGAAAGAAATGTCTCTACTATTCATAAGTATTGTAAAAATCAATTAACTGGTTCAACAGTTTTTGAAATAAATGACTATGATGTTTTAAAACAAAAGTATCCAATATTTGATAAGTTTACCAGCAATAAAAAATTTAATTACACAACAAAATTATTTAAGTCACATCCGTTTTTTAAATTTGTTTCATTTGCAAGGGACAATGGTAAAGAATTAACTCAATATTACAGAGAACTTTCTTACGAAGAGAAGAATGAATATAAATATAGTATTAAAGATTTAAATGAAATGAATGATCTTTATATTGAATACAAAACTAATTCAAAAATTAATGAAGGAAGAAACAATATATTAGATTTTCAAGACATGGTAGAGAAATTTTGTGAACTACCTAAAGACCCTGTTATAAAAGTTTTAATGGTAGATGAAGCACAAGATTCAAGTTTTATACAAAGGAAAGCAGAAGCAAAGATGTCTAAAAACTCTAATTTGTTTTACAAAGCAGGAGATCCCGATCAAACAATATTTGAGTTTGCGGGCGCTGACCCACACTCTTTTCATTTAGAGTTTGCACATCCTGATGTAGAACTAGAAAAAGGATACAGGTGCCCAAGATTAATAAATGAATGGTGTAGAGAAGTAATTAAACCTGTATGGATAGACTATGAGTACACTAGAACTTGGAGTCCTAGAAGAGAGTTAGATAAAGATGACAAACCTACAGGACCAATTGTAGAAGGAGAAATATTTAATTTAATGAATTTAACTCAAGACCCTAATTTACATGAATTATCTAATCGACTACTTAACACAAAAGAAACTTTTATTTTTACTTATCGTGGAGGAGAGCCGGAAGATATAATTAATTTTTTAATTAAAAATAATATGCCTATGGATTTTTTATCTGACAAGGTAAAGTCTTTTAGTTATCCTAAAAAAGAAATTGAAATACAAAGAATGTACTTAAGTTTTTGTTTTGGAACAGAAGCATTATCATTAACTAAAATTAAAAAAATAATTAAGAGTATAGATTCTGGTTATTATGAACCAGGTTTTAAACTAGAGAATTTAGAAAAGTTAGAGAAAAAACAATACACACTAGATTATTTTATTGATAATGGATTTTTATCTCCAGTCATTAAAAAAACATCAGATTTTCAAAACATTACAGCACATCCTGATTTAAAAATTAAAAACTATGTACGTAATATTGTCAATAATAACAGAGACTTAGAAGACATTAGAGTCTTTGTTGCAAACATACATACAATTAAAGGTATGGAATTTGACAATGTAGTTTTAGATTTAAAAATAAACAGAGAAGAGAGAACAATGCATGATAAAAAAAGAATAAAGTTTGTTGCAGGTTCACGTGCAAAAAAAACTTTATGGACAATTAAATCAAAAGGACAACTGTCATTATGAAAACATATGACAAGCAAATTGGAGGATCCCACTACCAAAAATATAAAATACAACCAAGTAAGTTTGTAATAGAGAACGAATTGCTTTACCCAGAAGGATGTGCTATAAAGTACATTATAAGACATAGAGATAAAGGAAAGAAACAAGATTTAGAAAAAGCAATACACTTTATAGAAATGATTATTGAAAGAGATTATAAATAATGTGCGTTCCTCCAGATTTATCAGAACTTGATAAGCTACAAGATGTAGATACAGTTGCTGTTGACTTAGAAACACATGATCCAAATTTAAAGACCCTTGGATCAGGAGCCATTATTGGTAAAGGAAAAGTTGTGGGTATTGCTGTAGCTTTTAATGATAAGAAGTTTTATTTTCCTATAGGTCATATAGGAGCAACACCTCCATATACTGCTAAAAAAGTTTGGAAAAAGTTAAATGATAATATATTTCAAAATAAAAAGATAACTAAAGTATTTCATAACGCGATGTATGATGTATGCTGGATTAGACAAGCAACAGGGCTCATGGTCCAAGGACCTATTGTTGATACAATGATAGCGGCTTCTGTTATAGATGAAAACAGGATGAGGTATAGTTTAGATTCTTTGTCAAAAGATTACTTAGACGAAAAAAAATACAAATATGACTTACAAGAAAAAGTTGATGAAGAATTAGCTATACCAGATGCAATAGCTAATATGCATTTGCTACCTTATAAACTTGTAAAAGATTATGCAGAACAAGATGTTAACTTAACTCTTAAACTTTGGGCTGTATTTAAAAAAAAAATAGATTCACCTATAAAAATTAAATTAATAGAAAATGGTAAAGTTATTATTAAAGAAAAAACACTTAGAAACATTTTTAATTTAGAAATGGATTTGTTTCCTTGTTTAGTTGACATGAGATTTAAAGGTGTAAGAGTAGATACAACTAAAGCTAGCACTTTAGGTAATGATTTAAAAAAAAGAATGAACAGTATTTTAAAAGGCATACACAGACGAACAAATGTTTTGGTTGAAGTTTGGGCAGCGGATTCAATACAAAAAATACTAGACCATCAAAAAATTACAGATTATAAAAAAACTCCTAAATCAGGGCGAGCAAGTCTATCAAAAAATTACTTAGAAACACACCCTAATATTTATTTAAGATTGATTGCAAGAGTTCGTGCATATGATAAACTAATCAACGTTTTTGTAGAAGGTCTTTTAAAGTTTGTACACAAAGGAAGAATACATGCAGAAATAAATCAAATTAGATCTGAAAAAGGTGGCACAGTTACTGGAAGATTTTCAATGTCTAAACCAAACCTACAACAGATACCATCAAGAGGTAAATATGGTAGTATAATTCGTTCGTTTTTTTTACCGGAAGAAGGTGAAGAATGGGGTTCGTTTGATTACTCACAACAAGAACCAAGACTTGTAGTGCATTACTCTTTAAAAAATAATTTTAAAAATAATCCTGCAGCTAATTTAAGTGCTAAAGCTTTAGCAGATGCTTACACAAAAGATGCTAATACAGATTTTCATAAAAAAGTAGCTAAGATGGCTAAGATTACTCGTCTTCAAGCTAAAACTATTAACTTAGGTATGTTTTACGGTATGGGTAAAACAAAATTAGCAGCTTCTTTAGAATTAGATCCACAAGAATCTAGAGAATTGTTTAATAATTATCACAAAGAAGTTCCTTTTGTTAGAGAACTGTCTAATGGTTTAATGAAATTTGCAGAAGAACAAGGTACAATTTATACATTAGAAGACAGGTTTTGTAGGTTTGATAAATGGGAACCTAAAAACAAAGAATGGGATAATGAAAAAAGAGTGTTTGTGTATACTGAATATGTAGAAAAAAAATCAGATGATGGCAAAATAACAAAAGAATTTGAATCAGGGCCAGTTCCTATAATGACAACAGAAGTTGCTAAAAATCATTATTTAGCTAATAGGGTAAAAAGTTTACAAGACCCAGACCCTGAGTGTTTAGAGTTTACAAATCACTACCAACCTGCATTTACTTACAAAGCATTAAATAAATTAATACAAGGATCTGCTGCTGATATGACAAAAAAGGCTATGGTAAAACTTTATAAGAAAGGTATTATACCTCATATACAAATTCACGATGAATTATGTTTATCTATTGACAGCGAAAGAAAAGCTGAGATAGTAAAAAAAACAATGGAGACAGCAATACCTTTATTAATACCTAATAAAGTTAATTATAAAAAAGGTAAAAATTGGGGCAATACTGTATGATAAATTATGGCTTATTTAAATGCAAACATACCACCAACCTACGCACAAATAAGGAGAGAATATTTATATGACGGAAAAAAACATCACGGAGAAGTTGAAGACTGTATTATCTTTGGTATTAGCTGTATGTCAGGTCGTGCTATCTTATGGCATGCAATTATGGAAAACGGTGCAATCTTTTACCGTCTCCCAATTACGGCTTTTATTCAACGTGGTTATGAACCACAAACTGTTCCCATTAAAAGACTTGATGAACTGGAACTTTGGAATAGCTTTAGTTATTACCCTGCTGTTACTTTATATGATATCTTAAGTGGTCAACACGGTAAATACATAGGTAAAGATAAGAAATGGCATCATGGTAATTATCTATTTACCATTGACTTTGCACATCCAGATAGTAATATACTAGATACGGAACATTCCGAAATACCGCACGAACATAAGTGCGCTCACATAATTGCATTAAAAGACGGCAACTATGCGGCACAGCCAAACAATAGAATAATCTGGGACCTACCTTCTTTCACAGTTAAGGATAATATTCCTGACTGGAAAGTACAAACTAATGAATGGAGTGTAGAGGACTCAGGTGCATGGCAAACAGAAGATACTGATAAGTTCTTCTATGAGATTGAGGAAAAAAAAAATGATTAAAAAATGGATTGAAAAATTTTTTGGTAAATTTTGTAAATGTAACGAAGTAGATGAACATATTACAATGTACACAGAAATACCAGAACCTGAAATAAAAGTAGTGTGTGAAAAACACCCAGACAGTTTTAAAAAAACTTGCCCGAGTTGTAGAGAGGCAAAGTAATGGAGGATTGCAGGATGAACTACTGGTTTACAGGCTGGTTAGTAATCGGCTTTTCATTGTTAGTATTGTTTACAGATCCTGCGTATCCAGCAGAAACACAAACTAACGTATCAGGATCAAACACAAGTATTGAAGGTGGGTATACTGGGGGTGCAACGACTTACGAATCAGGTAGTACATCTACATCCACAACTAATTCAACATCTAATTCTAATATAAAATCAGCACCACCAACAGCGTCATCTCCATCATATAATTCTATGACACAAGACGTGTGTGCAGTAGGTGGATCACTTGGTGTACAAACATTTGGCCTTGGCATCAGTGGTGGAAAACATTTTATAGATAAAAATTGTGAACGATTAAAATTAGCAAGAATATTAAATGACTTTGGTATGCGTGTAGCAGCCGTGGCTATTCTTTGCCAGGATGAACGTGTGTTTGAATCTATGATATCAGCTGGCACCGTTTGCCCAATTGATGGAAAAATTGGTAAGGATGCTATGCAATTGTGGTCTAAATACGGCCACGAAAGACCAGATTATAAAACATATGTTAAACGTATGAAAGATAGAGAAAAAGCTGACAAACAAGCAGAAAAAGAAATGACAAAAGAATTAGACAAAATGGACAGGAAAATTAAAATAGAAAAACTTAAATGAAAATAAATGAAAATACATCGATAAGTATGCCAATGAAAAATATGTTGGCAATCATAGCAGGTGTTGCTATGGGTGTGTTTGCTTATACAGAAGTTACATCAAGACTAACAAGCTTAGAAACATCAAGAGAATTGTTTCAAGCAGATTTACTTAAGAAGTCAGAACAACTACCCACGGATCAGGAACAGTTTATGTTGATAGAAGATTTATATAAGTCAACAGAAAAACTTGAGATAACTCAAGAGCAAAATATGACCAACAAAGTTAACATACAATTTTTAAACAAGCAATTAGAAAAAGCATTGATTGATGTTGAAAAATTAAAAGATAAAGTTAGAAAAAACGGTAACGGAGATCACTAATGATTGAAGTAGTAGTTGCATTACTAATGATTGTAAACGGAGAGATTAAAGAGCATAGAATACAAGACTCTATGTCTACTTGTTTAAAAGCTAAACGTATTGCAATGAGGTCAAGTACAAATCGTATAGATTACCAATGTATAAAATCAAAAGCAGAGACAGAGATATATCTTGGTGAGAAATCAATTGTTAAACTTATATTAAAATGAAATGGCTAGCAATATTACTATTACTTACAACTAGTGTATTAGCAGAAGACGATACTGCAACATCAGGAAACATATTACCAAATGCAGGCACAACATCTTCTAACATGGATAATTTTAATTTAGATGGAGTTAACTCTGGTACAGGTGCATTAACAAACAATTCTACACACAACGGATTTACAATTACCTGTCCAACACAGGTTAATAATGCGTGTGGTACAGCGTTTAACGGTGAATTAGAAGCAAGTTATCAAATGAAAGTAAGCGCAAACGGTACATTAGTTGGTATAGATGGTGTTGAGGCTAGTACAACATACACTACAACACAAAGAAAATTAAATGGTGGAATACAATTAAATTCATACTTTTCAATACAAAACTGTGAAGATGGTAATAGTTCTTATAGCTGTGGTCAATCCAATGGTGCTGAAGATACTTATAAACTACATGTAAAAATTAAAGATGCAGCTGGCAATACACTAGCACAGATGACAACTACAAGATTAGAAGATGCAGGGTATAATGCTAACAGCAGACAATTTCAAGACAATCTAGTTTACAATGGTACAGGTGGTGCAAGTTATGAATGGTATTGGGAAGGTTACGATGGATCATTAAATACAAATACAGCTAATCTTGGACCAAATTTATTAGGTGCAGAATTACTATTAGATTTTCCAATAGATGATCACGAACCATTATCAACACAAGAGATAGAAGATATTAACGAAGCGTTAGATACTGTTGATCTTACAGAGAATGAAATCTATGACATTATATCTGGACTAGAATCTAAGATAGAAGAAGAGTTTAAATTATCTGGTAACTTAGAAGAGGGTACAAGACTAGAAATTAATATAGAAAATAAAGAAATAACGTTTGAAGTAGCGTCACGTAAGACAGGTGCTATTGTAATGGAAGCACCGATGACAGCAAAGATTATGGAAGAGATGCCGATTGAGACATTAAAAGAAGAAATGGTTGCCATGGTAAAAGAAGAAATGCCTTTTATGGAGATGATAGAGGCGGTATCTACACCTATGGAAGAACCACCAGAAGAAGAACCTAAAGAGATGGCAACTGGCCCTATGATAGAAGAAGAAACTACCAAGAAAGAAGCACCAGGGAACACGGAACAAGGACCAGGGACCAAGATGGCAGCGGCTAGCAAAGAAGAAGCTGCTGTGGTAGAAGAAAAGAATGAACCAGAACAGAACAAAGAACCCGAAGAAGAGAAATCTACTAGCGAGAGTGCTGCAACATCCACTGTTCAAAAGTCAAAGGTTACTAAACAAAAAAAAGTACAATCGAAAAAAACTATCAAACCAGAGTTAGCAAAAGTTATGGCTAAAGTAGATGACAAAGTTAAGAACCCATTAAAAAATCTACAACTTAAAAATTTAATAAAAATGGATGCAATGGTAGAAGATCAACTATCATTAGATTCATATAATGTTGCATTTTATGCACCAAAAAACATATATTTGGAGCAATTAAACCTTATAGATAACAGATTAATTTATGCAGATAAGAGTCTTGCAAGTTATATTCAAAATGATAAGATAGAAATTAAAGCACGTAAGCTAGGAGAAATAAATTCTAGAAAACAACAGCTTTTAATAGAACTAAAGGTATTACAAAATGGATAAAAATAAAATAAAAAAAGTAAAAAAAGTAATTAAAGGTTTGAAGAAAGCTTCTAAATTACACGCAGGTCAAGCTAAAGTATTAAAGAAAGTAATTAAAAGATGAAAAATATTAAAGATCAATTAGCTGGCATAGCGGCATTGATTGCAGCAGTCGTTGCAATAGGTGGTGGGTTTGCAACTTATGGTAAACTTACAGAAAAAATTAATGTATTAGAGAATAGATCTACAACTGATTATTCTGCACAAATAGCAGTTATGGAAGAAAAAATAACTGCATTAGAAGCTGGCAACAATGGTGATGTAGATACTGCATTAGGAGTATTAGATAAAAGAAGTGCAATCAACGAAAAACAAATTCAATTATTACAGGTACAAATAGAAGAAATTAAAGAATCTTCTTCTAATCCACTAGCAAACTAATGGCTATAAAACATAGAATAAAATTTAACACAGAAGTTGTTAATGGTTTATGTCCAGAATGTAATGAAAATACTGTTCTAGTATCAGTTGTACCAGAATTTTATAGATGTTCTTTGTGTGGTGAAGATCTTAAACAGCACATAAATGGTAAAATTAGTTACATACCTATTATTGCATTATCAGAAAAAGAAAAACACGAATTATCAATAAAAAATGGCTCGACAAAGCTTTAAATATTTTACACCCAGAGATAAACCTAAAAAAAGAGGCCCTCGACAACATAAAAAATCATTAAATAAAGCAGAAAAACGTCAAAAAAATACCAAAAGATACAAAGGCCAGGGTTGACAATAATCATATAATATCCTATTATCTTTTTAGAAAGAGAGGAATATGAAAACAATAACATTAAACGTCAAAGGTACATCACAAAGTCAGTGGTCTACATTTATATTAGAGTTAAATCTAATGAAGAAAGCATGGAAAAGATATGGTGTTGAGGTAGATTTAAAAGCACCAAATATTAATAAAATAATATCACAAGGTACTAGCAATGGTAAAAACGATAGTAATCCTGGTTCTACTGTTCAACGGAGACCTGTTAAAAGAACCGTTACACTTGCCATCTTCGGTTAGTGTGCATGATTGTTTTGAATATGCAGAAAAGTATATTGAAACTATAGCAACACACAGTTGGGATGACCCTAGAGGCAGTGGTCGTTACTTAAATGATGGTAGAGGGACTGTACAAGGTTTTATCTGCGAATAGACCTATCCAAAGAGAGAGTGATGGATAGGTTATTGTGGTGAGAACTTAAGCCCTAACACAATTTAAACACAATGTCAAATCGTAGGCTGTTCTTGACATAAAAACTTAGTATGTGCACCATGTTCGTTTACAAATTCTCTATCTAATTCTAATATTATATCTTCTGATTGTCGGTACCCGGATAAGGTACATTCGTATATATCTTTAAATTGATTAAATTCTATATCAATAAGCTTACACTCATTGCCTGGTGTAGTGCTGCAAATATACATAAATAAAAATACTTTAATCATTGACAAGTCCTTAGTAACATCCTATATAGTCATTATAAATAAATGAAAGGTTAAAATGACTGATATAACAAAGTATAGAAATGTATCATTAACACATGACACATACAAGATATTGATATCTTTATCTAAGGTACTATTACCGGATGCTAAATTATCAATAAGTAAAACCATAGAATCAATTGCAAACGAGAAAGCAAAAAAATTAAATGGCAAACTTAAAAAAGACTAGACACTCTGCAATATGTCCAGATTGCAATGGTAATGGATACGTTAAACTGGTATTAGAGGAAGGCAGAGAACACATAGTTACGCAATGTGTAACATGTGAATCGGAAGGAGAAATATATGTGGATGAGTCCGAAGTTGTTGACCTTTATGTTGATGATGATCCTATTACAGATAATGCTCGTAAGTTGCACTAGAGATTTGACTCCTAATCCATATACAACAATATTAAAACAAATGATGAAAGTAGACAAATGAACAACCCAATATTTAAATTAGATATACCCTACATGGCAGGTTTGTTTGATGGTGAAGGAAGCGTTTATGTTAAACAAATTACTGAAAAGAGAAAAGGCAAAAACCCATGTAAGGTTTGGAAAATAAGAATGGAAATGTCTATGACAGATAAAAATGTTATGGAACTCTTTCACGAAACTTTAGGTGTAGGTACATTACGTGAGCGTAGATTTTTAAAAGAGTATGCTAAAAATTGGAAGACACAATATAGATGGTCAGCCTCACATAGACAAGCATTGTATGTGTGTAAACTATTTTGGCCATACTCTATTGTAAAATTAGAAAAGTTAGAAAAAATAATAGATCACTACGAACCAGACATTCAAGGGTTAAATGACAACATAGTTGATTTAGCATTAGAAAGAGAGTTAAGAGAATGAAAAAATTATTTCAAAGATGGAGTAAGAAACTAGATAAAATGGTAAGTGTTATAGGATCTGAAGATCAAATTAAAACTTGTATAGTGTGTAATGAAAATAAAAACCAAAAACATTTTCATTTATGTATGAAAGATAATTTTGGAAATTATAGAACTAGAACAACATGTGGTCTTTGTTATAATGTAGATAGAGGTTATAGAAGATCAATGGACCTTCTTCACAAACAGCCTAAAGGTTGTGAGATATGTCAAACTGAAAGAGAATTATTTCCAGATCATTGTCACCATACTAAGAAACACAGAGGTTGGTTGTGTGTTAGGTGTAACACTGCGATAGGTCAATTAGGTGATGATATTAAAGGAATAAATCGAGCGATAAATTATTTAACAGAAAGAGGTTATAATGTTTGATAAAATAATATACCAAGGCCTTCATTTTATAATGAAGCACGCAGGCACATTGAGCGCATGGGCCTGGAGAAAACATGCTAAGATTTTAAGAGATAAACAAAAAATAGCTATGGATAAGTTAGAGAGAGATCAAGAGAACAGTGCTTATCTTGAGGAGTTAAAAAAAAAATTATGAGTGTAGCCGATGGATTAGGTATGTTTTTTTACAGTATGAGTTGTTTTACAATTGGTATGATTATAGTTTATATAGTTATAAAGGATCTTAATGACTAAGAAAGAAAAATGGGATGGTAAATCTAGACCGACTAATAAAGCATATGATAAAGGTTGGGATAGAATATTTGGTCGAAAAAAATTTAATACATTACAACAAGAACAACGAGACTTAGATGAAAGTTACCAGCAATCTAAGCGTAATAAAGCGGAACGTGAAGATAAATCATGATGGATGAAAAAGACATAAAGGACTACCATAAGTTAGTCGATAAACTTAAAAAAGTTACCAAGGTCAAGGGTCTAAAAAAATCTAATAAATACAACTACATCCAAGGAAAACAGATCACGGACCATGGAACAGGGAAACGTGTTTACGAGATAGATAAATATAGACTTCCCAGTGTAACTACGATATTAGGAGCCACCAAAAATCAAGATTTTATAAAAAAATGGAAGGCTAAAGTAGGTGAACAAGAGGCAGACAGAATCAAAAACCATTCTAGTAATAGGGGGACAGCTATGCACAAATTCTTGGAGCACTATGTCCTTGGGACTGGGATCGTTGATCTTACAAGGATTGGACAAGAGGCGCGTCCCATGGCCGACAAAATTATTGAGATTGGTCTTGCGCCAGTTGAAGAGTATTATGCGTCTGAAGTTACATTACACTACCCGGGCCTATACGCAGGTCAAACAGATCTTATATGCAGTCACAATGGCATGGAGACTGTTGTTGACTTCAAACAAAGTAACCGTCCGAAGAGGGAAGAATGGATTGAAGATTATTACATGCAAATTGCAGCATACGCCATGGCCCACGACTATGTCTACGGCAGTAAAATTAAACAAGGAGTTATCATGGTATGCACGCCTGACTTATATTACCAAGAGTTTAAAACAGAAGGACTTGCACTAAGACAGTGGAAGCATAAGTTTTTAAAAAGATTAGACATGTACCATGAGTTACAGTTTGATGAGAAAGAAAAAACAACCCCAATGAAAGCGGAGGATTTTACAAAATGACAGATAATGTAGTATTACTATATGGAAAAACAAAACTACCTGCAGATGATTGCAAAGTAATATTTAAAGATAAGTTTAAAAAAGAACATAAGGTTGAAATATCCAGACTTATTCAAGTGTTTAATAATAATATTTGGGAAAACAAAAAGAGTGTAAAATGAATTGTTGGCACTGTGATCATGAGTTGATATGGGGTGGAGATCACGATACCGAAGATAATGAGGACTATGATATAGTTAGTAACTTATCTTGTCCTAAATGTCATGCAGCAGTTGACGTGTGGCATCCATCAAATAAACTAATAAAGGAGTACGAAGATCATGAATGATAGATTGTTTAGAACGCTTCTAAAAAGATATGAAGCTACAATTGAAGATGCACGCTATAAGATACAGTCTTTTAATGAAAATAATATAATTATACCTGAACATATAGATATTACAGGTGAGGTTGACAAACTATTACAAATTATTGCAGAAGCTGAAGACAAAGTGGAAGTAATGAGGAAATATTATGTTCAAAAAGAGGCAGATAAAAAAATATTATGAACAAAAATACATGGGTAATTTTTACTTTAAAATGTAAAATACATGACTGTAGAGGCAAAGGAAGATTTTTAAGAGCAAAATTGTATCGTAGTATTTTAAAAAAATACGTTTTATTAATGAATTATTTAAATGTTTAGTATGTGATATTAATGCAACATGTGATATTTTTATCACAATTGTGTTTAAATCAAGGCAACAATAAGGCAATAATTAGTGTCGGCATGGTGTCGAATTCGAAGGGTAAAGTGTCGGCTTTTTGTAAAAACACGTTTAAATTAGAATGATTCTAAGTTTAAAATGTTTTTTTAAAGGTTTTGGTGTCGAATTCGACATTTGGCCGACACCAATTCGTGACCCAGAACCCGCATAAACATTGAATCCCGAAGGCAGCGAAGGGTAAACACAAGAATTTAAGTTTCGTGTTTTTAGTTTTTTTATGTAGAGTCACTATTGAAAGCTGAATTAAGGCAAAAATATGATTAATGTGATAATTAGCATGATGACAGAATCTCAGTTTTGGGATATATTTCATAGCAGACATAACTCAAAATATCATGACAAAAAGAAAAAACAAAAGCAGACAAATAAATACATACGCAAAACCAAAGTTGATAAAACAAAACGTTAGGTTTCCGTATAGTAGATATAAAATAGATTGGTGTGATATTGTCACCGAAGGTGGTTGGGGTAGTGAGAAAGAATTTAATAACATGAAGTTAGCAACACCTGTAAGTGAAGGTTATCTATTTAGTAAAGATGACAAGACTGTTAAGATATTTGCAGGTTATGATATCGATGATGATGGCACTATTACTTTTTCTGAGAGGTCTGTTTTTCCGACTTCTTGCGTCTTAAAGATGACGAAACTTCATTAACTTCTTCTGGTAATGCGTCAACAACCTTTGCATTTAAAATCGGTGCGTAGTCCTCTAATATTTTTTTCATTTTTAATTCTAGTTCTTCCTCTGACATTTCTTCTAGTTTACCTGTTTTTATTATCTTTCGGTCTATATATAATCCTGCAGCCATACCTCGGTTTTTTTCAGCGTTGGTCGCAGCAGAAAAAGCACCTTTTGTCAAAGCGGCTTCTCTAATTTTACCTAGTTCAGCTACATGTTTATCATAAGTAACTTCATACTTTCTAAGTTTCTCTTCTCGTAATGATCCTATGTATTGTACCACGAGTGGTGACAGTCTAGGATTTTGTAATTCTGATGCTTCAACTCTAGAACGGTCCTTACTGTACCCAGCAGCTATAGCTGCATCTGATCCTGTAGTTCTACCTTCATTAAATACTAGATACTCAGCAAATCTTTTTTGCATTTCTGTTAATCTTTTTGGAACACCCATATTGACATTTTAGGGTAACATGTCTATATTGTCAACATATGAAAGACAAACGAACATACACACATCACAAAGAACATGGCGAAGATATTAGTCATGAAAATGAAGTTGTTATAGATTTTGTAGAGGCAAAAACAGATGACACTGTAAATAAACTGCGTAATAATATACGTGATTTGTTATCTATGAACACACAATACAAAACAGAACTTGCTGATCAAATAGTTAAAATAAATAAATTAGAGCAAGAAATTAAAGATTTAAAAAAAGAAAAATCAAATTATTACAATGCTAGTTAAAGACTTACAACAGATACTAGGACAGTTCACAGATAAATTTGCAGATGGTAAAGGTATGGTTGCAGGTAAAAGTAATGCTA
>Ga0209535_1001482_pt1 | contig 15947 bp, 12 predicted proteins | sample LinPmetageLP28_FD_184041 | JGI IMG/M metagenome (GOLD analysis project Ga0209535, IMG submission 184041) | Marine viral communities from the Pacific Ocean - LP-28 (SPAdes) (version 2) | ecosystem: Environmental > Aquatic > Marine > Oceanic | place: Pacific Ocean | collected 2009-08-22 | reverse complement strand
GGTTTAACAATAATAAAACCACCTAACGATACTGGTGTTTCGCCAGAATTCAAATTAGGATTAACAGTTAATGTACTAGCCGTATGATCCCAATATTCTCCTAAATCATTTATACATATATTTAATGATAATGTAGTATCACCTACATCAGTTTGCCATAAACAATTAGTATTTGCCCTTAAAGTTACACGTTGGTCAGCGTTTATATTAGACTTACCACCATATCTTAACCCACCAATATAACTTCCATTCCAAGGAAAAGATAATCCAGTAGGTTGAGCAAAACATCCATTTACCGCACTCAGAAATTCTGCATCACCACTCCTATCTAATTCCGTTTCTAATTCAGTTGAAAATACATTAAAATTAGGAACCGCATTATATTGACCTTCAACAACACCTGCTTCAAAAGTTGATGGTGCAAGAGTATTTTTATAGATTGTATTGTATGTGCCATTAATATTATTAAATTGTGGATTTGAACTATAACCATTTCTTCTTGCTCCAGCACCATGAATCATTTTATATGCTGTTCTACCAGTAACAAAAGGAACATCATTAGTTGAGTTTATTGTAAATCCACTTCTTATCTCATTATCTTGAAAAGTATGTGTAATCATTTTTGAGGAATATTTGGCTGGATTAACCCAATCATGAACTAAAATCTCATATGCATTTTGTACTTTTCCCATTAAATTCATTTTTATTGGTCGGACAGCCAAAATTGTCCCTACAACTGATTCTACTCCCCCTTTTGTATTCGGTTGACCATTGCCTGATTGATCTCCAGCTCCACCTCCCCCCCAAGTTCCTTCAAAAAAAGCTCCTCCAGAATCATCATACCAGCCACTTGATCCCCCAATGTTAACAGTTGCAAAACACATACCTGGTTTAGGAACTCCAGCAAAACATCCCGCCGTATCTACTGGAGGATCTAATAATAAATCTTCCATTGTTCTTTCATCAAAATTTGTAGGTCTAGCACCTAAACCGCCCATATTTGCAGGAGTTCTATTACAATTTCTTATTGTATCTATAACTGGTAAGATAAATTTTTTAACTAATCCAGCTATGTACATTTCATTAGGAACTGAGTTATTTACAAATTGGCTATAACTTTGACCTTTAACTATAGTATATGGTGCACGCAATTCACTGGCGGGGTTGTTCGGATCAGGGACACCCTTTCCAGCAAATTGGGAAGTCGGTATATTTGTTCCCCAAGTTCTAGATGGTTCATAGTAAGTTCTTATTGCAAATGGACCTAAACCAGTAGCGTTGTCTTTTTCAAAACCTAAATCGTAATCTGATTGTATACCAGTAGCAATCGGATCAGTAAACATAGTATTATCTCCATTAGATTGATTATATGTTACACTTTGACCTGCTGCCACAGTTATATCTTGATACCAAGCTGGAGGTTCTATTCCAAAAGCATCAGTTGAGTATGCTAAATCACCTATATTGGATAAATCCATTAGATTTGTATTTTTATCGGCTGTTCCATAAGTTGTAGGCTTAATAAAAGGATTAAAGGACATATTGAAAGTTGAATCTTTATCTATTTGTATTTCTTCTCCAGAAGAATTTTCATGGACAAAACTACCTAAAAGCCTAACTGTATCTCCTCTTTCTAATTTAATTCCATCAGAAAATTCATTTACCCATTCTCCATTACTATATTTAACACTAGAGTTTTGGATCGAACACTCATAAGACTTCTCTTGATATTGAGGAATGTCGCTCATAGATATATATAATAGTATTATAATTTTATTATAAAAATAATACTAGAATTTGTAAAATTTATTGAAAAAAATATTGTCACTACACTTAAGCATCTCCGACTACTGCTCCAAGAGGAGTAATAACAAGGTTCTTTCGGTAACAGATATAGAAGTCCAAATTGACTGCTCCTAACATATCTGACCCAGCACCACCATCTTTTAATGCTACTCGAGAATAATTGCATTCAATTGGAGCAGATGAGATTCGTGTTCCGTTCCCTTCAATTGCACCCATTGCTGGCATCTTGGCAAGATTTAAACCAATCACGTGTTGACTACCTGCTAAATATCGTTGAGTTCTACCAGAAGCATTATTAGTCGTTGGAGTTTTGGTTGCCCATGAAGTATCTAAAAGTTCTTTAACTTTATTAGCATCATAGTTTTGTGTGTTGTAATAACATCCAATAGTATTATATCCTTTTGTTCCACACTGTGATAAATAATTATGTTGTATGGCTTTATTGTCTACATCATCCGAATATACACGATTGTTATTTATAATAAAATTGTATTTTTCTCCAAGAATTTCTGTAGATTTAAATTGATTGTTAAGAAGATTTCGATGAGTTGACACTTGATTTCTAAGTGAGTCAATTTCAGTAGCACCTCTACCCGATGCAAGATCATACTGTTTGGCAATATAGATTTTGTGAACCTCTTTACCAGCCATACCTATAATATGATTTGATTGAATGACCTCACCAGTACCAGCAGCAGCAGCAGCAGTAGCAGCCGATGCTTCTGGATTTATACCTCTAGTATGTAAGACTTCCAAGAAAGACAATCTTAAACCTTGTGGCGAATTAATAACATTTGATATTTTTTGTCTTTCCATTTCATCATAAAGAATATAATCTAACATAAGAGTTGGAGTAACCATTGTTGCTACACACTGTTGATTACGAGCTGCAGCTGTTGCAGGGCACGGATTAGTTTCAATCAAAGAGCAATCGATTATATTAGCTGCTGCAACTGCGGCAGAACCAGATGCATTCCATTCAATAACCAACTCACACTGAGCCATAGCAAACAAAGGGAGATTAAATTGCATATCAAATATTTCAAAAAGATCCCTCAATCTAATAACAACTTCTGGTCCATTACCAGCAGTTTGGAGCAACTGTTTGTTATTCTGTTGAATATGAGCATTGGCTGCACCAGCATTGTATGCTTTACCAAAACTATTTACTTGGTCACACTCGGGATTATAAATCTGATGAAATGATGGATCTGCTGCACCAGCTAAAATTTCAGTAGGCGCAACTCGTAAGAGAGCATTTGAACTTGACTTATGTCGAGCATCAAGAACTCCAATCTTTTCATCCATATCATATTTCATATTACTTTTAATGCACCCATACAATGCACTGCGATCAGATTGGGATATAATGACACCACCACATCTGAGTGTTGCTCGTCGGATACAAGATAAACCACCTGCCCAAAATGGGAATGCAACCTCCCGATCCACCCCGACTGAGTTCAATTCAAAAACAATAGCTGCGTTCTGAGATTGGAGAACACCTTTTGCTGGGAAAACCCAAGTGGTCTGACCACCATTGGCTGAAACATAGTTATGAGACACAGGGTCTAAAAGATTGGTTTCTAATTCTACATCTACCACCCTATCTAAAGGTTGACCAATCTGTAAAATATCAGGGACTCCCATAGGAGCATTAGGATTACTTAAAGGGTTATTGGAATGAGCATCTGGCTCAGCACCATTAGTATTTTCATTAGAATTTGGATTACTATAAGACATTGATAATTATATATAATATTTTTAATTTGAAAATTATTTTTTAGAACCTTTCTTTTTAAAACCCATCAAAGTTTTTGCTAAATCAATCTGTTTAGCAATCTTTTTTGTAATCACTATAGTATTTTTATTTATTCTTATAGAACTACCAACCTCTTTATCAGCATATCGGTCAATTTGAGCTTTGGAAAATTTATAAGTATTAGGAACTTTAAGACTATCATGAAGACCTCCCTTTTTAAAAGTTATTGTTTCTTTTCCAATTTTAATTGTTTCAGTCTTCTTTCTTTTTGGCTCTGCCTCATCTAATCTATCTTTTGTAGTTTGAGTTTTTTTAACCATAGATTTCTTTTTTCCTTCGGCTTCTGCTAAACGATCTTTATAATTTTGTCTTTTCATTTTTTTTATATAATATAAAAAGATAAAATTTTAGTAAAGAATTTATAAGTTTATCGTAGGATGTCAATTCCTTGCTGAGACATCATTATTGTATTTTTAGATAAGAAGTAAATTGTTATAGCCTGTGCAGTAGCAGCAGTGCCATCTAAGTTATTGGCAACATTAACAACTGGACCAGGTGTAGCATCAGCTATCTGTAACTGGGAAGTTCCACTAACATTTAATTCACATGACCAAACAGTGTTTTGGAAGTTAACTCCAGCGCCGTATGCATCATACAAGACCGCTAAAGTATCAGCAGTTGTAGGTCTAATTCCATCATTACCTGCATTCTGAGGTCGGTCGACGCTACCTGCTGACCATCCATCCCAAGATACCATTGTGCTATGGATTTGGTCATTTCTTTTAGTCATAATACCTTCCAATGAATATCGGAATGGTTCAGCTCTGACTTGATACAAGTGACTAGAGAATGCATCACCTGCATTTATTTTAGCAACATCATTGTTTTGTTGTTCTACAGTTTCGTTTCGGAATTGCATAGGATACAAAGCTCCATTTCGTGCCCACCGAACAGCTTGAAGTTCTCCAATAGGACCAAGACGACAAGCATTAAATGCTTGATTACCTAATTCTGATGCTGTAATATAATTGGTTAAGACAGAAGTTACTGAACTTAATCCAGGAGTAAAAGCAACTACGCTTGTACTTGAGTTAACTGTTTGGAACATAGATTGCCATGAGTTAAATTGGAACTGGTTAACCTCTTGCTGTCTAGCCATTGCACCTGCTCCGTGCATTTCATATACTGGAACTGTTAATATGAGATCCCTTATAGTATAACTTGCTGTATTGGCTGACGCGTCTGTGCCAAAAATACAGTTAACATCTGATTTTAATAGGATTTCAATTACTAAACCTCCAACTCCAGACTGATTCGATAAGTCAATCATCTGACCAGATTGTAAAACACCAGTATAAAGCTGAGCAGAGAAATCTTGTCCAAGTTGTCCAGGTGATCCACGAGCTCCAAAACCAGTAACTCCGCTTGAGTTAATCTCACTATAACAATTTAAACCATGTCGGGTAAGTGGAACAGTAGAGTGATTGAGGTTACCGTGGCAAAGATTAGATTCAAATTCATTCATTGAGTTAAGTGCTGAAGTAATCGCTGGTGCAAGACGAGCATAATTGGTAACACGCTCAATAACGGTATTAAGACGTTTACTTGAAATAGTTACGTGATCTATGAGATGTGAAATACCAGCAAAACCATCAAGAAAATTGGTTTCTGTATTTGCAAGAGCGTTTCCTATAATTGCTGTACCATCGTTTTTTCTTGCAGTAAGTCTACCTGTAATTCTTAAATCTCCGCCATCCATAAGCAAAGGCATCATACTAGCAGAAATGTCAAATTTAACAATAGGAAGACCGTTACGGAAACTGTATACTCCACCACTTGATGCATTAACTGGTCTAAGTTGCAAGTATCGTTTTCTAATATCTGATATATTATTAATATTCATTTTATAATAATATAAAAGATTTTTTTATTGGGAAAATTTAGAAGCTACATTTAAGCGTTTAGAAAAACACTTGGACACCATCCTGCCCGAATTGGATCGTACGAATATGAACTACAAAGTTCCTTAAAAGCTTTACCATATTACTATTGGCAGTGTAATCTAAATACAAGAGAGCTGATTTACCAATAAGATTCTGTGATGTTCCAACTCCAGCTGAGAGTGATCTGCCAACAAACCAACTACCTGATTCATCTGCGTTGAAAGCTGCTACATTAGCATTTTGTGTGATGAAGTTAAGATTCTTAACCTTAATATCGGCTGATCTAAGTGCCTTCTCAGATTCGAACAAGTGGAAACCTCCAGCGTGAGTTCCAAGCCTATAAGGTTTAAGTACACCGTCAAGACCTGGTCCAACAAGAGGAGCATTAGCCGCCGCTTCACGAGTAAGGTCACATCGCCTATCTGGAACTAATTTATTATTTATCTGATATTCATACTGAGTAGCATCTAAAAACTGTCCACATAAGGCATTGGAATTCAAAACATTATCGTTACGATCTTGTGATACTGGAACAGAAAGGATTGATTTACATCTGGAAAGGTTTGCGGGAATTATACTAGTACTTGTTGTTTGAGAAGCTGGAATTGCATTGTCATAACAAGTGTATGTAACTATCTCTTGGGAGATTGCACCTTTACTCATTGCTTGGTACATTGCGTTAACTGTTTCTGGTGGAGGCACAACTTTTGGGATTACCATACGTGGATTAGAAACACGATAATTAAATGTACCATGTTCAGCTAATGGAGCACCATTGGCAGCCAAGAGATCAACTCTAATATCAGTGGCAGCTCCATTAGTAGTAACATCGGCAGCAAATGATATACCTATGTGACCAGGGTTTGTAGCAGCTGCTGAGTCCTGGACCCAAATAGCTTCAATTGGATAATTTCCACCAACTGCAAATCCCGAGCCGCCATCTGATATTCTGACAACTTGACCAACTCTTAATGGAAAGTTATTTAACATATTAAGATTTTGTTCACCAGGTGAGGTTGTAGTTGCTGCGGCTGCCGGTACTGGAGCATTACCACCAATACCATTGTAGATGGCTCGGGCGTTAATAAGGATCTGTTTTCGCTGGTATGTGCCAGCAACACCTGCTAAACATTCACCAATCATTTGAGTTACCGAATCTCCAGGATTGGAAGCTCTTAAGACTCTGAGGGATTTCTCTAAAATAACTTCTACTTCTAAAGGCATCATCGCTAATCCAAATGCGTGAGGACTATTAAAAAGACCTGTGTTTAATGGCAAACAAACTTTACGTCTAATTGGCTTCCAACATTGGTTTGCATTTGTTAAACCAGTAACAACAGGAGTGACGGCTGGAATTGCAACAGGAGCTATGCATTTATTAGTTGTACAATATGGATTATCTACAATCATATAACTGGAGGCACATCCTTCTTGAACCGAACGTTTATTAATAGCACCTTGAGTTTCTGTTGCATTATTTGATAAATTTGCAAATACATTATATCCATTCAATTCCTCAATAAGCCTACCTTCTGATCGGATGGAACATCTTGATATTAATGAAGAAGCACCTGCTGTTCTATCAAGCATAAGAGCAGGTTGTGTAAGATTAGCTGCAGCATTAAGATCATCGTTTTGAGTTTCAATTTCCATCTCCATATATGCATTGGAAAGTTGTGCGAATCCTATATTACGAGGAAGTTCAAAGCGAACTATAGAGTCTTGCGTGAAACTAGTCCCATTTCTGCAGGGAATTTTTATAGAGTCTACACCGATTTTTTGAGCGTCAGATCTTGGTTGAAACATTTTTATAATATCAAGCAAGAAATTAAATTTAAAAATTAAATTAGTTTTTATTATTATAAAGCATGAAAGTTACTAGAATCAATAACTGGAGCCGAATCAAAATCAACAGATGGAAGTTGTACTGGTCCAGGAGCTGTAGGAGCTTTTATAGCTGACTCTTCTTTATTTGCCTTATGTATACTATGAAATAATTGATAGAATAAAGTACCAACCATTGCAACTTCTCCAATACCTGGAACTGCCGACTCAGCAGCCAAAGTTCCTGCTTCTTCTGTAGTTGCGGCTGCTTCTTCTTCGGCAGTCTTTCTTGCTGCTTGATCTGCTTCACCTTTTGCAATACTATCAGATACATTTTGATGTGCGTCTACTTTCCCATCTAAACCTCCTTCATATTCACTTGCTGGTTTATTTAAATCAGAGTTAGCTCTTGGCGATCCAGTTTTTTCTTCTAAATCGTTATCAGCCGTTTCTTTACCATCATCATCCAATTTATTATATCTATCTTGTAAAGATTCTTTACCTAAATTGCCCGTTATCTGTTCTCCGTCTTCAGAAACACCGCTACCTTTGGGAACTTGTCTTACATCACCAGATGCTATGTCGCTCATTTCTGTACTACTTCCAGGTGGTGGTCCTTCACCTTCTTCCCCTTCTGGTTTACTTGAACTAGTTGCTTTTTCATATAATTTTTTAGCAGCAGGTTTAAATATTTTTTGATAAGCTGCTTTTCCTAATCTTCTGGTAATTGGACTGGTAAGACCGACCACATCTATCTTTTCAGTAGAACTAAATTGACCAATCTGTTGTCTGCCTTGTCTATATGCATTCATAGCGCCTGTGAAATTCCCGAGGTCGACACCATGTTGCTCCACCGCTTGTTTACGTAAATCCTCTACTGAGGCTAATCCAGCTGACTGTGCTTGTATTTGTGAAAGAATGTCCGACATTTTATATTATAAAGATATATATTTTTATTCCATAAAATTTATATACAAGTCTTGTCAATAGGTTTTTCTGATTCTCCATCTACTTTATTATATTTAATTCTTTTACCATTATCGTCAAACATTTGCCATAATAGTCTTGGCTCTCCTTCTTCTCCTCCGTGGGCATACATGGTCATCTTCCGCCAATCTGCAATTAGATAGCCATACTTAACACTAGTTGCTTCTTCATAACATTTTATAAAATTTTCTTCTCCTCCCATCAATGAGTGCAATTCTACTACATCTTGAAATTGTTTTTTTGATGGTTGGTAAAAGACTAAGGTCATCGATAAGTTACTTCTAATAGTTGCAGGTAATCCTTTAACAGCTTGTAATGAAAAGAATACTACCGATCTTAAGTGACGGCAAGTAGATGCAAGTCGGTTACAGACTGAATTAACTTGTTTAATCATACCCAATATATCATCTAATATAACACAACTCATTCCCCTCTCTTCATCCTCATCTGTAGGATCCATACCACCCATTATGTTATCCATAATTTCTCTAATTAAAGATTCACTATATTCTGTTTCGACAAAATCTGCATATTGTCTAAGATGAGTAGATGTTAAATCTTGTAAGATAGTTGGACTAACAATATATACTCCATTTGGAAATAAGTCTTTGAAATATTCATCTCTGAGCATTAGGTTAGATATGAGGTTTGATTTACCAGAACCTGGCGGAGCAAAGATACCAACTACCGATCCATTGGAACTAAATAATGAATCATACGGTTTTGGCAATTCTCTATCAATTTTAATAAAATCCTCAGCTTTTCTTACACCATATATTTTAAAGTCACCTTTTTTTTTAGTTTCTTTTAATTGTTTGATCTTTGGCATATATATATAATAAATATTATAATATTTCTACAGAGACATATGTGTCCTCAGTTAAATCTGCTTCCTCAATTCCATTAACATCTGTGATTTTTACATCCAATTTATTAATATGATACTCAGAACCGTTATCTAAAGGAATATATACTCTTTGTGGAACATCTATCTCTGAAATTCTAACACTATTAAGATTTGTTACATTTTCGTTACCTCTATTTAATACCCTATAAATTGTCTTATCGTTCATGTGATTAGTTCCGTTGTAAGACCTATGTGGTAAATTTGTAACTTGTATATCTAATATTTTATCTTCAGCTCGAATAAAATCTACATCCATCAAAATTCTTGAGGTTGGGTTTGTCGGACCTATTAATCTTGGATCTCCATTAGGAATATTCAAAACATTATTGTTGCCATCGGGTTGAGGGTCGACAAATTCTATATCAGATTCTTCCCATCCATTTATATTTATCAAACCTTCTTGGGCTCCTGCATAGGCCGGTGCTGTCTGAACAATATTCCGATATTGGTTTGGTAATATTGTACTAGGTCTATAATATATATTTTGTAAATCCCACCAATAAGAGTCTGTTGATACAACATTAGTTGGACGCTGTACTACAACTGATACCGTTTCTTCTGGTCTCATATATCCTATATTAATATATTCATCTTCGTTACCTTTCGGTGCTGTAGCTTTGGGCAACAGAACTTCATAAGGATCGCCAAGACCTGGATTAAAAAACCAATTTATACTTGTACCTCCATTTAATTGAAAAGCTTTAATCGCCGCTAAAGGAGCATCCCAAATATCTATTGCAAGTGCTGTTTTATCATTTTTTTGATAATATCTAAAATCTGCAAAATTAAATGCTCCTCTTAGGTCATAGTTACTTGCTGTTCCTTGATAATTACCACCTATATATCCAAGATTGTGAACAAAGTTTGCCGCTGCTCCAGTAGTCCTTTGAGCTTGATAAAATCCAGTTACACCATCACCAGCTGCAGCAGCAGCAGCTATATCAATCATATTAACAATTACTGTTGTACTATCTGAACCTCGATAACGTATTATAAGAGTATATTGTTTATTTAATCCTATATTAATTCTTGCACCTAAACTGTCTACTAAAGGTATTTGTAACACCCCACCAGTTATTAAATTTACTTCTATATCCCAAGCTTCGATATTTGCAATAGCGGCACGAATAACTGGAACATTAGTCGCTCTATCACTCGATATAATAGTATGTATATTATTCCCTGTAATCTGAGCTGTATCATCTATAAAATTTACAAACATAGAAAGCATAAAAGGAACATTACACATAAGTGGTTGATTTTCTTCTACCAATTGGAATATATCTCTTCTTGCTGGTACAGCTCCAGCAATTTCAACAGGACCATATCTTCTAAGAAGGATTGCCCCATTATAAAAAGTAGGTTCACCGCCTAAAGCTGTAAATCCTTCCAAGAGATCTACTGTACCAGTATTATTAAAATATCTTGCATTAACTACTTCTTCGGTATTAGCTTGAGCTTCACCAGATGTATCTCCTCCATGACCAGCACAAGCACGCGGACCAGTGACTTTTAAGGCTGTAGTAAACTGAGTGCTGAGAGCAAGAGCATCAAGAACAATAGCACTGGTTTCCGTTAATGCTGGGATATAAAACTCATTTAATGCTATACCCCCAGCTTTGGTGTTTGGATTATTAAACCACAAAGAACCTGGATTAGTCGGTGTATTATAGAACCAATATGCCAACCCATTTGTTCGCTTTCTTCCTACTCTAAAATGTGCTTTTTTTCTAACATTTATTGGAGCATCAGTAGAAACCGCCATCACTTCCCAAACTTCTCCAGGATTATAAAGACTTGTTTGAATAGTATCTAATTGTTGTGTAGTACTATTATACACTTGAAGAACCGAATCTCCATCTGCTTGGAATGCCATTTTAAGTAGTACATTTCCCCATGTTTGACCAGGATTGTTATAATTATTTGTCCCAAATATAGGACCTTCACTCATATTTGTAGCAGAGTCATTTGTTCCTCTACCAAAAACAACCTCAACACCTTTAAGATTTGCTTGACCAATAATAAAAGAATTTTGATTTTCAAGTTCAAATTGCTCTAATTGTAAATTAAAGGCATTTCCGTTTACTTGACTAGCAGGCACTGTATATTTATTGAGATCAAATCCCATTGCTACCGCATATTGTGTCGCTCCAATTGTTCCTTTAATTTGTGGTTGATTATTTCCTACACCCGTATTACTAGGACCGAAGGTTGGTACAGCTTGTCCAGTACAAGTATTCCAGTATTGTCTAGCATATTCTCGATTATTATACATATGAAATTCATAGTCTTGTAATAAATTTAGAGTATGATAGAAAACCATTCTTAAATTATCAGCTTCTCCAGGATCTTGAGAATCTATTGTCAATTGGACTCCTCTTCTTAAAGCGGTATTGTCGGGAATAAATGAATTAAATTGTTTGGTAAAAGCCGATAGACTTAAAGTTAAAGGTGCTGTTCCAAAGCAATTCATACATATTGGAAAAACATCATAAGGATTAAATCTAATATAAATAACTGTATTTGGGGCAAATGTTACGGATTGTGTTTCATCTTTTCTACAAAGTTGTGCACCAATTAATGCTATTTTACTAAAAGGTTTTAGAGCAACCGTATCATTTAGAAAGTTTGAAAAATTTGCATGGTTTAATTCTCCTTTACTGGATAAATGAAATATCGGCATATTTTTATAATATTGTAAGAGATAATTTTAAAATTATTTTATCTCTAATATATATAAATGAGTTCTCTTAATATAAATACTATATCTGATAAACCACAATTTAGAAACTACTTCTCAAGTCCATTGACCTTTCCAAAAAATTCTAATATTGCTTTACCGAAAGCCAATTTACAAATACCTATTCTAGTACAACCAGAGTTAAAAGTTCCAAATGTGGGAGTAGGTAACTATGGGAGAACAGCATTTGCTTGTCAAGTAGATGGTATATCGGCAGCTATATCATATCAAGATCTTTTTGATGCACACGTAACATTGGCAGGAGAAAATTTTTCTAGTGAAGATATGACAGGTACTGTTCAAAATTATTATGAAAATTATTCTTTTTTACCAAATAATGGAGTTTTATTTAATTCTGAAAATGAAGATAATGCTAACTTAACTAATAAAATGAAAATCCCCTTATCAATGATAATGTGTAAAGCTCTTAATACTAAATATAATTTTTATGACTTTTCAAGTGATGATAAATATTCTGGTGAAGGATATGCTTTAGATAATAGACTTGTTGGTCAAACAATGACATTAGGTATAACAAAAACAGCAGGTGGAGCTCCTATAACAGGTTCTGTTGTTACCGCATCTGGTCAAAGTCTTAAAGAACTATCTTTTAATTGTGTTTATGATCCTCAAAAACGTGGTAATCAAGACCCAGTCTCAGATATGAACTTTGCTCTTTCCGCATTTAATTCGAACTGGGGTACAGGTGTAAATGGGTCTACACCAGTAGGCCGTAATTTAGTTTTAAATGATGAAGTAACTTACGCAATGACATCAAGCAACAAAGATATAACTGGATTTGATATTGATCCAAATGGTGGATGGATAAGATTTACACCTCAAAATAATATAGGAGCAAATAATTCAACTATTGCTTGTGGTCTTGTTTTAGCTGGTACTCCCGCTGACACAAACTATTCTTCGGATTTTGAAACTCCATCACCAGATTTTACTGTTACACCAGCATTAGATTTAATAGAAATAGGCTTTATATTTTCACAAGATAACGCTGCAGCCCGAAGTCTTACTTTTGGCATAATAGATAATGGTAGGATAACTACTTCTTCTGTCGCTGATATACCTTATCCAGCAGGAGTATCCTCATATATTAAATACAATCAAGGAGAAACATTCTTTATTCATATCAAAAGGGGTAATTTACTTAATGGTACAACTAAATTTATATTTTCTTTATTTTCTGGAGATGGCTCATTGAACCCCCCAGATTCTACTGATAATCTTCTTTATGTTTGCGAAAGAACATTTGCTGGTGGTGATTTAGAACCCGGCTTTATCGCATTGGGCAATCCAGTAGCAGCAGGAAATACTACAATTGGATTTAATGATGTACAATTTATTCCCAAGTCAGAGCAGAGTAGACAACAAGGCAGTTACTTTCAACAAAGTCCAATAAATGAAGGTAGTGCTATGATTAACAGTATATCCGTTACTCCACGAATAGAGGGTGATTTAGTAAATACTGGTGAATACGAATTTTGGTATCAATATGGATTAAGTGACGTTGCAAATGGTTTAGCTTTTAATAGTGGTAATCAACAAATATTTGGAAAAGATATAAATAATTTAATTAGAAAATGGTCAGTTCCAACTAATTTTTCTGATAGAGATACAGTCTATTATATAGGTAATTCAGTGTTACCTCAGTTATATTCTTTTGATGATAATGGTTTCTTCACTACAAACCCAAATTCTCTTTTTAAACTTAATTCCCTTCCCCAACAACTACAAGTCGCTCTCAATAATATAGATGTTAAAAACTTTGCTGGTAACTTTATAGCAGGTGGTGGAAATGCTATAGAAGCGGGAGGTATTTTAGAAAACTCTGGTGTAAATAGAGTTATTGGTACAATACCTATACCAATAGATCAAGTAACCGAAGATTCCATTGTTTTAAATCTACAATATGAACCATTCAATTTAATTTATAGACCAATAAATAATCCAAGAGCATTTACAATAAACGAACTTGATATAGATATATTTTATCGTGACTTTAATACAGGCCAAAGAAGAACAATTAATAATGTTGTAGGTACTATAGAATTAGACATTCACGTAAAAACTGGAGCTCCACCGGTTAAGATAGATGAGAGCACATTACGTCCTTTTTAATAAAATATAACAGTATATTAAGATATGCCAAAAGGAACATATAGTGATCCAGAAATTAATGTTTGCAAAATATGTAAGAAAAAGTTAAGACCACTTAAACATGATGATTTTCCAAATAGGCAATATCATATTAGTTGTTGGAAAACATTATTAATGGATATAAAACATTTCCAAAAAAGAGCATATACTAATAAATATAACTACAAAAAATTAGTAGCTGGTGTTACCGAAGAAGAATGTAGAACAAAGTTAGCAAATGGAGAAAAAATAATAATGACATTCGAATAATTATTAGTATTATTTTCTAATGTAAACTATATGACTGATAAACTAAACATGTTACGATTTAAAAAATCAGAATTTGAAGAAATATCTGATGTAGAAAAAGAAAGAGTTTTAGGTAAACTACAAATTCTTGAAGTAATGGCAGAAATGATTCAAAACTTTAGAGAAACTTATACTAGATTATTAGTAGTCAATGATGTTGAACCGACCGATGATAACACCAGTAAAGATTCTCTTGATGATGACCCATTGCCGAAAGATCCCGTAAAAATTATCTAACTTAATTATATAAATGAGTGTATTACCAAAAATAGATGAAGAAAAATTGGCGGAAGCAAATATGATGGATAAAGTTGCTGATGAAGTATTAGAGGAAAAGCCAACTATGGTTATTGAACCAGCAGAAGAACAAATTTTAGCTGAGCCAGATGACCTGCCAGAAAAAGCCCAAGAAGAATTATTTGAAAAACCAAAAGCTGAACCATCAATTGAAATAAGCAAAAAGACTGGTAAACCAAAAAGAAAGTTAACTGAAAAGCAATTATTAGGATTAGCAAAAGCACGAGAGAAATCTAAAGCACGAAGAATGGAATTAAAAGAAGCAAAACAAATAGATAAAGAAAAAAAGAAAATACAAAGAGAAATAAAGAATGAGGAAAAATATGCTAAGAAAGAAGAACAAGAATCTCTTATAAGACTTAAGGCTCAAATGAAATTAGATGTAGAAAAGTCTACAACTTGGGATGAAGAAAGATTGAGTAGTTTAATGATGAAAACAATAGATACTTATATGGAAAAAAAGAAAGCTTTAAAAGCAAAGCCTCAAATAAGTATTCCAAATCCTAATCAAATGCCACAGCAACCTATTGATCCTCGGTTTTATAATGGTTTTCAACCACAAGGTCAATATACTACTCAACCACAATATAAACCAATTCCAAGAATGAGAAAGAAAGAAGTCACACCACTTAATACCTTATTTGGAAATTTCACCCAAAATAATTAAATTGTTATATAATATATAATGCATTTACAAGATAAAGCGTTTGCAAAAGCCCTACATAGAAAGATGATAATTGATAAACCAAAAGCAATAGTTCGATATACAAAAGCTTCTATTAATAAACCTTTGTTAGACGAAGAAATGCCAGGCGAATTTTTATATGTTAAAAATTTTATGGCTGGAAAACAAAAACAAAATTTAAAGAAGGAACATGTATTTGACGTGAAAGGTGATAAAAAGCCAATTAAAAAGAAAAAGATTAGTAAAGCCGATAAATTAAAGACTCCATTCGTAATGTTTAACGATAAAAAATATCATACTTTATAAATGAGTATCATAGATTTAATAATTATTTTTGGCAGTATTAGTGTAATTTACTGTACTTTTGAAATTTGCTATCTGCTGTACGTTCCATTAACTACTGAAGAAATTATTTAGTAGGTTTTTTTTGCACCTTCTTTGGTAGAACTTTAATCTTACCGTTTTCTGTTCTGGCATAACGATTATCTTTATCTTCTTTGGAAGGTATAAGAGTACCATAGTATCTTTTACCTCTA
>Ga0209535_1001481_pt1 | contig 15948 bp, 21 predicted proteins | sample LinPmetageLP28_FD_184041 | JGI IMG/M metagenome (GOLD analysis project Ga0209535, IMG submission 184041) | Marine viral communities from the Pacific Ocean - LP-28 (SPAdes) (version 2) | ecosystem: Environmental > Aquatic > Marine > Oceanic | place: Pacific Ocean | collected 2009-08-22 | reverse complement strand
TTTCATTACTACTATCAAATTTTGAAATATCTCCGATATCCCAACCAACCGTAATAATTTCTTTACAACCCAAAAACATTGCTAATGGAATAGCCATTTCATACATTAAACCAGGTCCCCAAGCTCTATCATAAGTTTTATCCATTGTAAAATCATCAAAGTCCAATCTAGCGGCTTGTGTATTGTCCATCGTTCCGTGATTTCTTATAACTGGAAACATAACATCTACATTAAAACCATTTTCTAAAATCATTTGTGGGTGATATTGTTCAAATACTTCCCAAGTTACTATTGTTTCATCTAACCATTGATATGGTTCAAAATTTGTGAAATTTAAAATATGAAAATCACAAATCTCCTTTAGTAATAAATAGGATTGTTTAATCGTAAATACCAATTTATTTTCTAATTTTGACTTTAAATATTCGGGTTCATAGTTCTTTAACGAAGGTCCTGCTGATACAATATAACAAGTTTCTCCTTTATAAGAATCTTTTAAAGCTTCTATTCTTTCTGGAATACTTTCGTATTTCTGTAAGTCTTGTTTTAAATTTTTTGTAATATTTTTTATCATCTTTTATCCTCAAATTCATATCCAAAAAAGTTTAAGTCTTTGTTAAATATTTTTGAAACTAACCAAACTGAATCGTCATCGTAATAATGTGAATAGTGTTTGTGTTTTGATTTATTTCTCTTTGGTAATTTTGGTGCTACATAACCCAATTTCCCAAACATATCGTTCCACTCTTCATTCAAGTTTTCTAAACGAAGTATAGTATCTGTCATTAATCTACCACCCGTTAATGGATTTGATAAAACATCTACTTGATTTAAAAATTCTAGATGACTTCTCATATAATTTCTACCAATATATTCTGGTGTCCACCTTTTTAATTGATTGCTCAAATTCATTTCTTTCGTATTTTTTTGAAATAACCAACATTCGTTGAAGTATGTATCACTACACATACTTGCTAAACCTTCATCTGTTGTTCCCTTCATTATTGAACTTTGCATCCAACGATTAAAATCCCACTCTGTTCCGTCTGGACCTAAATTAGTATCAAATAGATTTGCGTGAATATACAAATCCCCTTGTTTTTTTCTAAAAGAATATAAAGATAACATTCTTTCAAATGGATTCCTTACAATGGAAAACTTGTGATATGAATTATAAATTTCATCATCTGTATTATATCTTACATCTATTGCTAATGCAGTAGAAACATTTTTGTATAAACCTGTATGTTTGGTTTTATCAATACCTATCGCTCTCCTAACACTAACACCAGCACATTTCGGTATATGGAAATAAATTAATTTATATTTATGACTTTCGTTCATTTAGTATCTCCAATACTTTATCCACATCTTCTGGAATATCAACGGCTTGCGTTGTTCCAAATGTTTCAACCATTTTTATATCTATCCCCAATTCTACAAATCTTAAAATCTCAATATCTTCTGACCATTCCAATTTTGTTTTTCCATTTTTCAATCCATACTGATAAAATTTATCTAATTCATCTTTTGTGAATGCATAAATACAAACTTGTTTGTGGACTAATTTCGAGTGTCCTTCTTTTGTCCCTGGTATTGCACTTCTTGACATATAAACTAAGTTATTGTTGAAGTTAGATACAACCTTTGGAATATTTCTATTTGTAGCTTCTGTTGAATCAAACCGACTCATACAATTAATTATACTATCAGGATATTTTAGTTTTTCATCAATGACTTTTTGTATATCGTCTGGGTCTAATAGTGGTTCATCACCTTGAATGTTTACAATAATATCACTATCTATTTCTTGAGCGGCTTCACAAACCCTATCTGTTCCTGTTAAACAATTGTCAGAAGTTAAAATAACTTTGTAATCATAATCATCAACTACTTTTGCTATTCTTTCATCTTCTGTTGCAATATAAATATTTTCTTTTGGAACGACTTGTGATGCTATATCAGCTACTCTAATAATCATTGGTGTTCCATCAATATCAACAATTGGTTTACCAGGAAATCTACTTGACTTGTATCTTGCTGGTATCACAATACTTACTGATTTTTCTGATAGTGGTTTTATTTCGTCTTGATTATAAAATTCTTTCCCACCACTAAAAGATAATTCTTCTAATTTGTTTTGTATTTTAGAATCTGAAATGTGGTATGTTTGTAATTCTTGTGGATAAGACGGGTGTATTTCGTGAATCCCAGAATACATATAACTTGGACTCCAACCCCATTTTGATTTTTGTTTTAGTGGTTCAAATTTTCTTTGAACTAAATCTAACAAATCTTTTGTAGGTTTTTCTTTCCACATTAGGTATTGTTCTATTCTTAAATTACCAGCTCCTCTACCCATACCAGTAATTGTTCCATCAACGATGTCCACCCCAAATTCCTCTGCTTGATATGAATTAGAAAACGCTAATCCTAAATTATTGTGTGGATGAAAACCTAACCATTTATCCCAATCATCACAAACGACTCTAAATGTTTTAAATAACTTTGTAAGTTTTTTTCCGTGTAGAGAACCTAATGAATCTGCTACATAAATCATATCTACATCAGACTTACCAATTTTTTCAAGAGCTAATCCTACTTCAAGATTAGTCAATGTTGCTACTTTCATTAAATTTAACGCTGTTTGGTATCCCATTTTTGAAATTAGTTCTAACATTTCTAATGCTAAATCTAATGATTCATAGTTTGTTGCTATTCTACAAAGTGAAAATGGTGATTTATCTTTTGGATTGATGACATCAAGAAGTAATCTTTTATTTACTTTGTTATCTTCTATAAAATCTTTAGCGTCAATCATAAATGCTAAACGAGAATCATAACTTATATTTTTTAATAATTGTGAAATAAAGTTATCATTACATTTTCTAAATCTACCACCAGGTAAAGGTGATTTATATCCTAATTCAATATAATCAACTTTAGATTTACTTAAAACTGATACCATTTCTTGGACTAAATCATTATCGAACTCCCAATGAGTGTAATAACCACCATCTCTTAATGTACAATCTAATATCATTTAAATGTGTCCTCTAAATATTTCTCTAAATCCATTGTTGGATAATAACCTAATTCTTTATGTAATTTATTAGTATCTAACCAATACATTCTATCGTGTCCTAATCTATCCTCAACTTCTTGGAAATTAATTCCCCCACTTGTAATCTCCGTAACCTCTGCAATAATATCTCTATTACACCAAATATCACCCGTTCCAACATTAAAGATTCCATAGTGATTTGAACTATGAGTTAACAAGTCAATAATTCTTATATTGTCCTCAACCCAAATCCATTCTCTTCTATTTAATCCATCTCCATATAATGGAAATGCTAATTCTTCTTTATAACACCTATACAGCTTAGGAAGAAACTTTTCTTCGTGTTGTCTATCTCCATAGTTATTACAACTGCGTGTAATTAAATAAGGTAATTTGTATGTTCTTCCCGCCGCAAGCACTAATTGGTCGGCTGCGGCCTTGGTAGCAGAATAGTAAGAGCTTGGTTTTAATACATCATCTTCTAGTGATTGTTCTGTAATATCTCCATATACTTCATCAGTTGAAATCTGAACAAACTTTTTGAAATTTTTCATTTTTCTACACAATTCTAGTAAATGAAATGTTCCGTTGATATTTGTTTTTACAAATGGACTTCCGTCATCAATAGAATTATCTACATGCGATTCAGCTGCAAAGTTTACACAATATTGTATTTCACCAATATCGTCATAGGTTAAGTCATTTATGTCTTTTTTGATTAATTTAGCTCCTCCTGGAAGATAATCAATATTAGAAGCATAAGTTAGTTTGTCTACCACTATTACTTCCATATCTACATAACCCATTTCGAAATTTGTAAAGTGTGAACCAATAAATCCACAACCACCTGTTATTAACATTCTTTCTTTCTTCATAATCTCTCACTCAACTTTCTTAGTTCTTCTGGATAATATTTATTAGCATTATCTCTATATTCTTGTTTAAATTCATCTGAATTTGTTTTATCTGTTATAAAATTTATATAAGGATTCAAATCTCTGTATTTTCTATTCTCACAAACTAACATATTGTCTAATGTATATTGTTTTATATCATAACCCTTGTTCTTCATCATACGACAACCTTCTTCTACAAAAGTATCATCCAATCCATAGGAACTTAGTGAATCTGGAACATCAATTAGTTTTAATAATTTGGAACTAAATACATTGAACCAACCACCACCAAATTTAAATCCATTTAATTCTTTTATATTTATGTTTGATGCGTAATTAAATACCTCAGAGTCTAACTTGAACGGGTCATACTTTAACCAAATTTTAGAATCATAACCCATAGGAATATATCTTTCGTTAGAAATCACATTCCAACTCTCATCCCACAATCTTAATAGTTGTGAGTTTAAAACATAATATTCATTCTGAATCTGTTCCATAGCTCTGAATAGGTATGATAAATTAAACATTGAAAAGTAAACATCAGTATCTAGATACATAAAGTTCTTTGGATTATTTTCTCTAATACTATTTCTTCGTTTGTCATTAATACCCAAACACCTATTACTATCATTCACTTCAAAAATATTCTTAGAAGTCCAATCACATCTTTTTTTCATCATTTCAAATTTATCAGCGAAAAACTCTTTCGGTAACTGACTTGTTTCCCAATCGGTTAGTTTGTCTGATAAGTTTAATGTGAAATCTAAAATAACTTCGTCATTATCTTCTAAAAAATGTGATGACCTTTTTAGGTGATTGACTATTCTTTCTAATTCATCTATCTCTCTCGGTAGACAATGTAATATTATATGTAAATCATTCGTCTTCAAGTCTTATAACCTTTTTTTGTTGAACTAAGTAATCTAAATAATTTTTTTCTTTTTGTAAATTATGGTCTGTTCTACCACCTCTCCAAGCGTGTTCAGAAGTTCTAGTTTCTTTTGTGTCATAGTAATGAATGTATTTATAGTTTTTACTATGTCCATCAAATCCGTGAATATAAATTTGATTATAACTATTTGTTAAGAATTTAATAGCTACTAAACCACTAGTTGGCCATACTGGAGAAAAGTTTATTTCTGAATTTATTTCATCCTCGAGTGTACTTGGTAATAGTTGTATGTCTTCGTATTCACTACAAAATCTCAATACTCTCTGACACTCGTCTGTTTGTAAATTAATATCGTGTTTAAACTTTGGACTAACAAAGTAAACATATTTAAAATCATTCCAACGACTTGAACCTTCTATTTTTTCTGTTTCATTCTCTAACCATTGAACACCATTGTCTGCTAGAAACCAAGCGTCTACTCTTGTTCCAACATTTTTTTCATATCCTTTTGTTTTAAATCTATTGATTCTGTAAACTAAGTCGAAATCATTATCAATTTTTTCTCCAAATTCATTGTCCATAACTGATGAACCATTTCCCATTAATAAAATTTTCATTTTACTACACACCATCTTTCAAATGAATCTTCTGTGATGTATTTCTCAAAACAATCTGATTTGTGGTTAGAGAAAAATTCGTTTACTGCTATTCTAGCACCAGGATATTTTAGAGAATAATATTCATCAAAAATAACAACTCCACCATTGTTAACATTTTCATAGACACCATTTAATGAGTCTAGATAACTTTGATATAAATCACAATCTAAATGAAGTATATCTATTTTTTCGTTGAAGTTTTTTAATGATGATGAAAAATCTCCACTAATAAAAGATATCTCTACATCATCAAAGTAGTCTTCTAACTTTAAAACATCCCCAACATCTGAAAAGTAATCTGTTGTTAGGTGACTTATACCTTTAAAATTTTTTGTTCTTTCTTTTGCTTTATTAAAATGTTCTTGTTCAATTAATTTCTTTTCAAGAAGGTCTATGAATTCTATCGGGTCATCTTTTGGATTGGAAATAACATCAATAGGGAATCCGTTGAAAGTGTCTAGTCCATAAAATTTAAAATCATATCCGTACTTCTGACAATACAATATTGCTGGTATCAATGTCCAACCCCTGTATACCCCACATTGAACAAATGTTCCTGATTTTTTTTCTTTTATTTTCTGTAAAATCAAAAGATTATTATAACCAACACTTTTTTCTGATGGTATATTTAAAAGTTTATTAGCTTCTATTTTAATCTGTTCAAAATCTTGGATAACATCTTTATCTATTTGTAATGTTTTCATATAACTCATTTTGTTTTTCTTGCCTTTCTATATCCTTTGGGTGATATAAACAAAATTCCTCTTGTGGTGGGAAATGTGAAACTGTTTTAGCTCCTTCTATTATCTCGTGAACCGGATTTACCCAGTAAATAGATTTATCATTACGATAAATTCTACCTTGATAATCTGGAAAGTTTACCCAACCTTTTTCAGTAACTCTCCAACCCCATTTTTGTATATGTTCTTCTGTAATTCCTTCTACGGTATTTACTCTTGGAACCCAAATTAAATCTACTTCATTGGATTCTAATATTTCGTGTATATTCTCAATTAACCATTTGTTTGGTATTTCATCTGCATCAATTGAGAAAATATAATCAAACTCTTCACGAACTAAATTGTTTACAAAGTTATGATGTTCTGCGAAATCACCTTCAAATTTTCTTTGGAAATAGTCGTATTGTTGTAGTTTATCAGCATCATCGACAACATATTTTGCTAATATACTTCTTGTTGGTGAATCAGAAAAATCATCACATACAATTATGTGGTCTTCTTTTTTTATATTTTCAAAAAGAAAATCTAATAGTTTTTCTAAACTATCGGTTTCGTTGTGTGTTAATATTTTATAACATATTCTCATTACTTAATCCCTGTATTTAAATTACTTTTTCTAAGTTGTAGGTCAAATGTTCTCTGTTGTTCTTTTAATGCTTTCTTAAATGTTTTCTTTGTTTTTTCTAAATCTATTGGTTTTTCTTTTGGTAGGTTTTTTGTTTCTAAATCAATTAATTTTTTTTGAATGTCAAAATTTGAAAAGTCATATGTTATTTTTTTAATTCCAGTCATTTTATCTAATGAATAAGTTCTGTATAAATTATATCTATCGAACCGTTTTAGATGTCTATAATAAGTTTTATCTCCATCTTCACCACCCTCAATTACTAAATGTGATATTTGTAAACTTTTATCAATGTAGTTTGTATCAACAAGATAATCAACACTTCTAAGTTTATATTCAGTATAAAATCTATTAATGATTCTGTTAAAAATAACTATTGGCATATTTTTTAATATTAGTCCGTGCATTTTTCTTGTTTTTCTACCACCTCTTAACGGGTAAATATTTGTTACCAATACTAATTCTAACTCTTGTCTACCTGTCTTATCAACATATCTAAACGCAACAATGTATCCAGGTTTCATCTCTGAATACTGGATACCTTGTCTATTTAAAATGTTTTTTCTATGTGTAGCTAAAAAACTCATCTTACATCATCATTCCGGGATTCATAGATGGTTGTATTGATTCAGACTTTTCTTCTGGTTTGTTCGTAATTGCTACCTCAGTAGTTAACAACAATCCAGCTATTGATGAAGCATTTTCAACTGCTACTCTTGAAACTTTAGCTGGGTCAATAATACCTGACTCGAACATATTAACATATTCTTCGTTTCTTGCATCATATCCGAAATCATCTTCACTATCAAGAACTTTCTGAACAATGATTGATGATTCTACACCAGCGTTTGAACATATCTGTCTGATTGGTCCTTCTAAAGCTCTTTTCATAATATCTACACCAACTTGTAAACTTGGTGTGGTTTCTACATTTTCCAAGTCTTTACTTGCTCTAAGTAATATAACTCCACCACCCGTTACGATTCCCTCTTCAACAGCGGCTCGTGTTGCGTGTAAAGCATCATCAACTCTATCTTTCTTTTCTTTCATTTCTACTTCAGTAGCGGCTCCAACATTTAATACTGCTACACCACCACTTAGTTTTGCTAGTCGTTCTTGTAGTTTTTCTCTATCATAGTCTGATTTACTTTTTTCAATATGAACTTTGATTTCATTTATTCTACTTGCTATAACTTCTGATGTCCCACCACCACTAACGATAGTAGTATTGTCCTTATCAGTAACAACCTTTTTACAAGTTCCTAATTCATCTAAGGTAGTTGATTCTAATTTGAATCCTTTATCTTCAGATATTACAGTTGCTCCTGTTAGTGTTGCGATGTCCTCTAACATTGCTCCTCTTCTATCACCAAAACCAGGTGCTTTAACAGCTACAACATTGAATGTTCCTCTTAACTTATTAACAACAAGTGTTGCTAAAGCTTCACCTTCAATATCTTCTGCGATGATAAGAATAGATTTACCAGATTGCATTACTTTTTCAAGTAAAGGTAATATATCTTTCATATTATTAATTTTTTTATCGTGAATTAAGACATATGGGTCATCTAATTCCGCTTCCATAGTATCTTGATTTGACACAAAGTATGGTGATAGGTAACCTCTATCGAATTGTAAACCTTCAACAAACTCTAAATAAGTTTCTGCTGTTTTAGATTCTTCTACCGTAATTACTCCATCTTTACCAACCTTGTTCATTGCTTCTGCAATCTTTATTCCAATCTCTTCATCATCGTTTGCTGATATAGTTGCTACTTGAGCAATCTGATTAGAATCTGGAATATCCTTTGAGTTTTCCGCTATAAAGTCAACAACTCTTTGTTTTGCTAAATCAATACCTTTTTTAATCTCCATTGGATTAGCTCCAGCTGTTACATTTTTCAATCCCTCTGCGATGATTGATTGTGCTAAAACTGTTGCTGTTGTTGTTCCATCACCTGCTATATCAGAAGTTTTAGAAGCTACTTCTTTAACCATTTGTGCTCCTACATTTTCTAATTTATCCTCAAGTTCTATTTCTTTTGCAACTGAGACACCATCCTTTGTTACGGTTGGTGAACCAAATTGTTTTTCAATCACAACATTTCTACCTTTTGGCCCCAATGTTACTCTTACTGCGTTTGCTAATTTATCTACACCATTTTTAAGTGATGCTCTTGCTTCTGTGTTATAGAATATATCTTTTGACATTATTTATCTCCTTTTAAGTCTTTTGTAATTCCCATTTCTTTACACGCTGATAAGAAATCATTCTTATCAAATCTTTTTGCATTTTCTACATCAAGTCTTTGTGAATATCCATCAAATTCTTTTCTTTTATCTTCTGGAATCTCAATAACTTTTGCAAATCTCCATCCCCAGTCTTTTGGATGACCCTCTGGGAATATCATACCCAGTTGACCCATATTAATGACTGAAGGATACCACACGATATCTCTCTCAACATCGTGAAATTTTAAATCTGTTACCAACTTTGGTGTTGATTTTTCATTTTCAATCGTCTGTAAGCTGTCCTTTTCAAAACGACTATCACTCATAAAACCACAAGCGAAACACATAAACGAACTGAATTGTTCTTGAACTTCCTCAAAACAACTATCCGAATTTTTACAACAAGGACAATCTATTACTCTTTCCATTAGTTTTTCTCCCTTTTAACATCAACACCAGCTTCCATAGCGGCTATCTCGTGTTTAATATTTATTTCTGCTCTTAATTCACAACCTAAATGATTACGATTGTTACCTAAGTAATCATATTCAACCTCGTGAGTGTGTTCTCCACAAACATCACAAGTCCATTGGTCTAAATACTCTTGTGATAATTCTTCATTTTTATAAGACTTAGTTGATGGTAGTCCTGAATAATTACATACTAAATCATTATCAATTAGTGCTTGAACATCACTTTTTATTTCTTTTAAATCTTCTCTGATTTTTTTTATTTCTTTTTCTATTTTACTCATACTATTTTTTCTTTAATGTTGGTAGTTTAATATTACTCGTTGTCTTACCAAGCGGTTTTAATTGTGGTAATTTTAAATCTACTTGTTGTTGAAATTCTGGTAAATACTTATCAAGTATTTTCTCAAATTCTTTTGTCATCGCGTTTAAACTAAACTTATTTTTATTTTCATAAGATAGTTTTTTTGCAGATGGAACATATTTTTTATAGTTCTCAAAAACATCTTTCATTGTGTTGGAGGCTACTGGATAGTTTACTGAAAACCATTGAGAACCCTCTACATAAATATTCTCAGGAAAAGCTTCTGGTGGAACTTTTGTTAAATTACCTGGTAACATTAAGGCTTTATCATCGGGTAAAAAATCTTTGTGACCACTCCAATTTGAAGCTATCACAGGTTTTTCACTTAAACTTGCTTCTAACAATGGTCTACCGAATCCCTCTCCGTGAGTCAATGAAACGTGAGCTTTAACTCTAGGATGATGATATAATTCATTCATTTCACCATCAGTTAGGTCACCGTGTAATAGGTAGATATTTGGTAAGTCATCTCCCTTTATAGTGTTTTTAATATCTCTGATTCTTTTTTTCATTTCTTCTCTATCTAATACCGAAAAGTCTGCTGAATTTGTTTTCATCAGTAAAGCTGGTTTCTTTTTCATATTCTTGAATGTTTCTAAGAATACCTTAACCAACATACCAGTATCTTTTCTATCATTACCAATACTTCCACTTAACCAATGACCAACATACAAAAACAAAAATGATTCATCAATTTGTTGAAATTCTTTTTTTAACTCTTTACTGATTTTTTTTGGTTTTTTATATATGTTTGTATCTGCTCCCTCGAATAAAACTTCCATAGGTTTTTCATTTTTTACACTACCCAATACTTTCTGTGTATTAGTATCTATTCTGTCGTAGATAGTTTTTACTAGGGATTCTCTTGTAAAATTAGAAGGGACTATATTTAAATCCATTCTATTCAACCCATCTATCCAATCTTGTGGACACGCTGTCGTTTCAACACCAGCTGTAATACCAATGTTGTATTTTCCAAAATTTTGAAATTCGTTTGGAATCACACAATGGATGTGAATGTCTGGTTGTCTGTCCATATTTGGATTGACCAACAATCTTTTTATAATCTCAATATCATTTGGGTCTTTTTCACTCAATGCGTTCTGTGGTGTTGAACCCCAACGAACAGGAAATATTTTAATATCAAATCTGTCCATTTCAATTAACGACCTAACAATATCTCTTGAATGTGCACCATATCCACTTCGTGTTCCAACTGGTGCTGTAAATAATAATAATGGTTTATTCATTTATACTCCTTGTATTTCGTATCTTTTTCTTGGTTTCCACACATCAAATGCTTTATCCATATCTTTCATAAATCTTCCACACATATTCTCTGCTGTAAATCCAACTTCTTTTTCATATGTATATTGTCTTCCTAATTCACCAACTCTTTCTCTTTCTTCTACTGATACATTGAACCAATCTTCAATATTATCGGCTACATCAAACCAATCTGCTCTATCATCAAAAATATAAGGTGTTGGTATCGAACCTTGTAGTGCTCGTGTTCTTGGCCATACTGGTTTTACCCACTCTCCGTGAGTTAAGTCTTCGTTGTTTTCCCACTTTCTCCAATCGTGTAGTGATTTAATTTTTTTATAATCTTCTGGTGTTAAATACTTTCCATCTATTGCAAATCCACAATGGTCTTGTAATCCACCTGTTACATTTACAATAACTGGTGTTCCTGCTACCAATGACTCTGCTGTTCCTAATCCAAATCCCTCATTTGATGCTATATTAATAGTTACATCTCCAATGTTGTACAATTGATTTAGTTGTTTTGAATCTAATTTATCTTGACTAAATACAACATTACATTCTGGCATTAGATGTCTTACTAATCTTGGTAAGTCCGTCCCATTTTCATCTCTTGGTTGTGTATGCATTAAAAACGCTACCTTATCTTTCTTTTCCTCTGGTAATCTATTTCTAAATTCTTGAAAGGCTAATAAAGCATCAGATGTCATTTTTCTTCTAATATTTCTGTTGTTATAGAAGAGAACAAATTCAATATCATCTGGGTCTTGAATATTGAATATTCTTTTCTTCAATTCTACCATCTCATCATATTCTTTATGAAGTGGTGGAATAGGATAGAATAAATCTGTATTAATTCCGTGTGGAACATAAGTAGAATCCCAGTCTGTTCTAGGTTTATTCTTACAAACTTCGTCTACAATAGCACAAGTTTGTTTGGAAATGTTCATAATCAAATCGCAACATTCATAATAATTTTCATTATATTGTGGTGCTGGCCAATCGTCCCATATATTGTAATAAAATATAGGTATGTTTTGTCTTATTTCGTGCTCCATATGATATAACCAACCCCAAAATCTTGGGTCTGTATAAATCATAATTGCATCAGGATTTTCTTGATTTATCATTTGTCTTAATATTTCTGGATTACCATATCCATTAACTGGAAATACTTTAACATTTGCATTATCAATACCTTTGTCTTTATTAACATCCTTACTTAAATCAAACATTTGACCTTCTTCTGGATGCTTGATAGCACCACCTATTTGAACCCAATCAAAATGATGAGCGGTACCCAATACTATTTCACGAGACATTACTCCTACTCCTGATGACATTCTTAGGTCATCAGAAAATAATAAAATTTTCTTTTTCTTCATTATCTATCCTTTTAATAACTTTTTATCAATATCTACATCGGCGTTTTCATCAAAATACTTACTAAGTGTTTCTAACTTACCTGTAGCTGTTTCTAACTTTTCAATATATTTATCTATTTCAGTCAATAAATCTGGGTGTTCCCCAATAGCAACTGGATTTTTAAAATATACTTCAAGTATTGCTAAACATTCTGATATTTCTGCTTTATATCTGTCGATACTTGCTTGTAACAATTTATTGTAAACCATTTTTACTCCTATAAACTACTTCCACTTTCTATTAATTCTTCGTGTTCCGTAATTAACTTTTTGTACTCTTTATCTTTTAAATACAAGTCCATACTTCTATTTACTAATTTTTGTAAAGTCATCTCTGATTCTTCACCCTTGAACTTTTCGTAAAGTTCATCTAAAATTTTTACACTCGTTAGTTTCGTAATATCCATATACAATAAATATCATCAACTTTTAATAACGAGTGATTTATTTTGCTTTTCTGTCTCTCTTTTTAAATCTTTTAATTTAGTAGTTTCTTTCTCGTCTTGAAAAAATACAACTAAATCTACACCACCCACTATTAATTTATTCTGAACAAAATAATGTTTTATATTATAGTTCTTATTATATTTGTGTTCACCTAGTAAACAATATTGATTCCATTTATAATGAAATGGTGGTATTTCTTGATAATTGATATCAAATTCTAAACAAATTTCTTTTACATACTTTTCAGTACCATAGAATCCACCACCACTAACTACAACTAAACTATCACCAAAGTCTTGTTTCCATAAGTAAATGTGATTTTTAATTTTTGTAGTATCTTCATATGTATCTGTCCCGAGTATTGCTACCCTTATACTATCGTTCGTCATTTCTCTTTTGTCTCTTTACTATCTTTGGTTCAGTAATATACTTCAGTAAACTTTCAAAATTTTTAATTCCTTTTAGTATATTTTCTTCATCAATATCACCTAGTGTCCAAAAATAACGACCAGAATATGGTAGTTGTTCTCTAAATTTACTATAATCATTTTGTGATAGTATCTGATACCAAGAGACATCATTTACTTGTTGATAATCTGTTCCTGCTATTCTTATGTCAAAATTAACTTTTCCGTCATATTTTTTAGCAAAATCTTTTAATTTAGAAGTCAAATTATCATCTTCCGAATAAAACAACCTAACATTAAATGCTGGATATTTTTCTGACACATCATTAATGCTGTTCATAATTTCTTTTTCATACTTCTTTCCAATAAAATAAGAAAGATTTATTCTTAAATCGTATCCCGCTACCATTAGTTTTTTTTCCTATCACATAATTCTGGTTTATCTTTAAACTCACAATATTTACAATTCTTTGTCGAAACAATTTTTTTATAAATGTGTTGTTCATTGTGTTTTCCATCATCAGTAAAACACTCTTCGATGAATTCTTTCAACACTGTATTCACTTTATTAATACTTGGTGTTCCACTAGCCGGAACAAATGTTTGAATTCTTCTTTGTGGAAAATCTAAATTTTCGTATAGTTTTCTTTTCACAATAAAGAACTCAACATCTATTTTGTCAATTGGAAAATTAAATTGTTTTGAATAAAATTGTTTGTATAATAATAACTGATTAGATTTGTTTTTATCAGCTTTAGCCCATTTGTTCCAACCCATTGTGGAAGTTTTAATATCAATAATTTTAAGTCTATCTCTTATTTCGTCTCTAATGACAACATCAATGAAACCTACAAAGTTTATGTTTTTAGGTAGTTTATAATTAAGTGGTCTTTCAATACCAGCTAAACTATAACCTTTTTTACTGAAGTATTGAGCTCTTTTCTTTTTGAAATCATCTAGAATTTGAACACCTTGAAAATAAAATTCTTTTAATTCTTCTGCACTACTTAACTTTTCATCTTCATCGTAATTTTCTTTTGTTTCGAGATATTGTTTTCTCATCTCGTCCATTAAGAAATCGTCCAATGGAAGTTCATTAGCACTCTTGATACTTTCAGCATACATTACTCTTAAATACAACTGAAGACACTCGTGCATTGCAGAACCAAAGATAGTATAAATATTACCTTTAAATTGTCTATGTCCGTCAATGTATTGTAATTTCCATTTATGTGGACATTGAACCCATTGTGAAAATTGTGAATAACTAATTCGTGCCACTACTTAGCCCATTTACCTCTCGACACTACTTGTGCCATTATTCCATATACTGATATATCATTGTAACTATCCACTACTGGCTCATCTTGAACTGAGTTTCCGTCGTCTCTCATCAATAGTGTTTTAATTCTTTCTGTCTTGTCTTGTATTCTGAACCACAATCCCAATAGAGATAACTTAATATCTTCTTTGGTTTTTAACAACGAACCAACCGCTACATTTTGTGGACCATAGTCGTGTTGTTTTCTTAGGAACAATTCATATTGTTCTTTTTGTATAGTTCTAAATTCTTGTGTCATTTCAGGGTATTTGTTTTCCATATATGAAACAACATCACCATTTTCTATGGTTTTTAATGTAGAACTTTCTTTGATTGTTTTCATCATCTCTCCTAATGTAGTGATTTTTTATTTAAATGTCAAGTATTATTTTATAGGTAAACCAAGTTTTTTTATTTCTTTTGGGTCTGTTCCGTATCTTCCGAATAATTCGGCTAATTCATACATACCACCTTCAGTTAAAAGAAACATTTCAATGTGTTCTTTAGCTGTTCTAAAATTAACTTGGTAATGGTTAGAAACTATTTCTAACGCCCATCTGGGGTATTCAACCATTTGTTTTCTTCCTTTGACATATCTTAACCAAACTTTTTTCTTTGGTAATATATCTGTGTATAGTTTATATAATATTTCTGGTTTTATATCGTATCGTTGAACTTCATTGACCAACTCTAACCAATTTGGATTCATCGATAAAAATCTATTCACCATAAAATTACTGAAAGTTTTTTTATCTTCTTCTGATAATTTACTCCAATATGTTTTATGTTGAACTGCAGTTATTTGATTTATGTGGTCAAATAAACTTTTTTTCTTAATTATTACTTGTTGTTTCTTCACTTAATGTTGGATTTAATTTTTGATTAATATGACCACAATTACCACAACTATAAACTTGAAGTGGAATAACCGCTTCTTGTCCGGTTGGTGAAACTAATGCTGATAATTTCTTTAAGAAAAACGATTGGATAAATAATCCGTTTCCGCACTTTTCACAAAGAATTGTTTCTGCTTGACTTAAGTCCAATTGGACATTTGCTTGTTGTTTCTTTTTGTCTGTTAACATTTATTCTCCTATTTAATACTATTTAAAATTTCAATTAACATAGCCATAGCGTT
>Ga0209535_1001479_pt1 | contig 15962 bp, 24 predicted proteins | sample LinPmetageLP28_FD_184041 | JGI IMG/M metagenome (GOLD analysis project Ga0209535, IMG submission 184041) | Marine viral communities from the Pacific Ocean - LP-28 (SPAdes) (version 2) | ecosystem: Environmental > Aquatic > Marine > Oceanic | place: Pacific Ocean | collected 2009-08-22 | reverse complement strand
GAGCCTCAGGTTCTGACCGCTTTAAGCCCGGTGCTTGGAACAAGATTTTTGACCGTGACGGCAAGGAATACAAATTCCAAAGATCGCAGTGGATCAAAAAGCTCCAAGACCCAGAGTTCCGCTCTGTAGTGTTCGACATCATGGATGATGAAATTATTAGAAAATTTGAGTCTGAAGGCAAGAACTTCGGTCTCGAAGGCGAATCTGACGAAGGTTAAATCCTGAAGGAATTCATCAGCCCCTTCTCTTCGGAGTTGGGGTTTTTTTTCTATTCAAAACACTATTTAATGTCGATAAGGAGATTGTTTTGATGAAACTAACAGAAGAAAAACTAAAACAACTAATCAAAGAGGTTCTTGAAGAGGGTTGGGCCATAACAAATAAGAATAGAGTCCCCGGCCAAAATGCTGGAGCCAGCTCTCTAAGTCCTAGGCAAATGAAAAAGCCGGGTGACGGAGCAACAGCAGTTTCGCAAAATCAAGAACTGCATGGTTGGGATAAATATATTCAATTAGTAGCAGAACAATATGCAAGTCTACCGAAAGAAACTCCTGAAGGGAGAAGGTCATATGAAGCCTTCGCGGAACACATAATGACTCTTTATCCGAAAGTGACTTCTGCTTATGACGTTTCTTTTGTCGATGACCAGCCCTATAGGAGTGCCCGACATATGTCTAAGTCTGTTGCAAATACAGGAGATTTTAAAGTGTCTAGGCAATTCATTCAATCTGATGACCCTGAAGAGATGGATGTAAATCTTAAAAATAGAGCAGTCCATGATTTTTTTGGACATCTAAATGCTAGAGGTCACGAAAGAGGTAGTTACAATGCATTTTCATTCAAGGGGGAAATAAGAGCTTACCAAAAACAACTTCGAATGGCTTCACCAGCCGCCACACCATTCTTGTTTACTGTTTTGGTTGGTCAATTATGCTACTTTTATCACTATGGAGAAAATGGTCCTCTAAAAATTGCTTTGATGCCTGATTTTGATCCAATTAAAATAGGAATGGTAGATGGATATAAAATAACGCTGAATGGCGATTTGGAGAGAGAATAGTGAAATTAACACCACATATTTTAAAAAAACTTATCTTAGAAACGATCAATGAACGCACAATGCAAAACTTTGACTTCTCAGAGTTAGAAAGTTTTTCCAAGATATCATCAAAACAATATGGAATGGCTGCCTTCAACACATACAATTTAAGTCAAGATGTCTCCCTAAACGAGTCCGAACGCCCACAATATGAATTTGATATTTATAACCCAAATGAACCAGACCTCAACATTCTTCAAGATTTTTTCAAAGGCATAAGCGAAAACAAGCATGCCGAGTTCCTTAGTGACTGGAAGATTGAAGACTTTAAGAACCAATGGCTTTTGATTACAAAAGAAAGAGATGCAGGCGTAGCAAATACTAAAGAGGGCCACATGGGTGCCGGATGGAACAATGGAGGGAGGAGAGGCATTCTTAGGACTTTGATGGACCATTGCATTCAAAATCTAGGTGGAGTCTCAGGAGATCACTTTGATGGCGGTCTATCTGGGTACTATAGAAGCATCGGACTTGTCCAGATTTATCAGATGTACACTTTTGATCCCACCATGGCTCCAAGCAAATGGAAAAATACACCAGTAGATGTTTTGAACCCTAAATTTTCAGCATATGCTTCCGCTTTAAGCGAGGAAAGCATCGATGCGGGAAATATAAACGAAAAAACGCAACCAATAACAGCAAAGTTGGAGGGCTTCGAAAAAACTTTTGTCCCATATGACACAGCGGTTCGATACTCCAAGGGCATGCCTGACATAATTTTTAGAAGAATCGCCTAGATTTGCTTGACAAACCTTCTTGGTCGTGTTATACTATTTAAACAACCTGGAGGACAAATGAAAATTTATTTAGTTTGGTATCGACTACCCAACGAAACTGAAGATAGAATCAGAGCCGCCGCTAAGAATTGGTCCCAAGCCGAGAGAATGGCTGACAATCTAGCTTTTTATCTTGGTCTTGATCACAATAATTTTGAATATGGGGTCAAGTCATATGAAATAAATGTCTTACCTGCTGACCTTGAAAACGACGACGGATCTTTAAATAAATGGGGCCCTGAGGACTTTGGAGAATGAAAAAAATAAAATGTAAATGCCCAATTTCTAAAGCTGAACATGTGGGCATTTTACTTTGGGAGAATGATGAGAAGTTTTCAATGGCAATAGGCAAGTTTGCCATTGAAATGCATTTTCCAAAACCGAAATACACTTATACTGTCTTGGAGGACAAATGAAAAATGTAATAATAATTGACGCACTGAATATGTTTTTGCGATCTTACGTAATTAGCCCACATCTAGATAAGAAAGGGTGGCCTGTGGGAGGCACTATAGGCTTTTTAAAGAGCCTTCAGAAGGTCTCTAGGGACTTTAACGCTGACGAGATCATAGTCGCTTGGGACGGGCATGAAGGCTCTGCAAGACGACGCTCAATGAATAAGGACTATAAAGGCGGCCGCAAACCGGTCAGGTTTAATCGCCGGATGGTTGACATACCAGAAGACAAAGAAGAGGCGAACAAGGGTTATCAACAAGTAAGACTCATGGAGTATCTGAACGAAATGCCTGTGATTCAACTTGTGGCAGACTTTACAGAGGCGGATGACATCATCGCCTTGGTCATTAATCATTCTCGCTACGATGGATGGAAAAAGACTATCATCTCAAGTGACAAAGACTTCTTCCAATTATGCCGAGATGATGTTCAAGTTTACCGACCAATACAAAAGAAGATCGTCACAAGACAGTCGGTCATTGATGAATTCAAGATTCATCCAAATAACTTCGCATTGGCACGAGCAATTGCTGGAGACTCCTCAGACAATCTACCCGGGATCAAAGGCGCCGGTCTTAAGACTATTGCGAAAAGATTCCCATTCCTTGCTCGCAAAGATGAATATGAAGTAGCAGACATCATTAGAGAGTGTGCAATGCAAGGAAAGAAGCTTAAGATTCATCAAAACATAGAAGGCAATGAGAAACTCATTAAAGACAACTATGCCATTATGCAACTCCAGTTTCCAAATATTCGACCAATGAATAGGGAGTTGATAAAAAAAGCTGTAGTTGATTTTGAACCTTTTTTCAATAAAATAAAATTTACACAAATGCTATTTGAAGATGATGCCGTTACAATCAACTTCTCAGCATTGCAGAAAATTTTTCACAAAATAAAAAGATAGTTTTGCTTGACAGATTATTGCTGATGGGTTATATTTAAACATACACAAAATTCAGGAGGACATATGAATAACGACAAACAAGAAACTTTTATGCGCTTTGGAAAGAACTTCCAAGAGAACCTTTGCCAACTTATGTTGGAGGACCGACCATTCTTCGATCAAATTACAGAAGTCTTAGATGTTAGCTTTTTTGAAAAGAAATATCTTCAAGTGTTCGCTCAAACACTCATCAACTATAGAGACAAGTACAACACTCACCCAAATGCGGAAGTGATGATGACTTTATTAAGAACAGAACTTAACCACCACGATAAAGCAACAGCCAAGGACGTCCGTGAGTTCTATGCTCGCATCCACACATCAGACGGTGTAGAGGAGTCCGCGTTCATCAAAGACAAATCTATCGACTTTTGTCGAAAGCAAGTATTGAAGGGGGCGATGATCAAGTCTGCGTCCCTGCTAAAGTCATCTTCGTTTGAAGAGATTGAGAAAGTAATTAAGGAAGCCTTAGTTCTCGGTACAGACAACAACTTCGGTCACGATTTTCGCAAAGATTTGCTTAAACGTTTTGAACTCATTTCGCGAGATCCAACTTCAACTGGTTGGCCACGAATGGATGAGATTGTCAAGGGAGGCCTTGGAAAGTCGGAGTTGGGCGTAGTTGTTGCTCCAACTGGCGCTGGTAAGTCTATGGTGCTCGTTCATCTCGCCACTCAAGCGCTACTTCAAGGAAAAACTGTTGTCTACTACACTCTCGAACTTAAAGATACGGTAGTGGGTCAACGATTTGATTGTTGCATTACTGACGTTCCACTTAATGAACACAAAGAGAGACAAAAAGAAATCGTCAATAAAGTAAAAGACCTTGAAGGTACTCTAATTATCAAAGAGTATCCAACCAAATCAGCTTCCGTTTCAACTCTCAAAAATCACATTGAGAAATTACGAAAGAGAGGCATTGAGCCTGATATGATCTTGGTTGACTATGCCGACTTATTGCGACCACCTCGGGCAACTGGAGAGAAACGTCATGAGTTAGAGGAGACTTACGAAGGTCTTCGTGGGCTTGCTCAATCTTATGAGATCCCCTGTTGGACTGCATCTCAAACAAACCGTGGAGGTCTCAATGCAGAAGTTATTACAATGGAAGCGATTTCTGAAGCATTCAACAAATGTTTCGTTGCGGATTTCATCTTTTCTTTATCGAGAACTGTGCAAGATAAACAAGCAAACAAGGGTCGTCTTTTCATCGCAAAGAATAGGAATGGTCCCGATGGTCTTGTGTTCGATGCTTTCGTTGACTGGTCTGATGTCACCATCAAAGTGTTGGACAGAGATGAATCAGCGGAAAAAATGCAATCAACGGCAGATGCCCTACAGATGCTCAAAGACAAATATGCGAAAGCAGGAAAATAAATTATGAAAAAGATTTTGAAAGAATGGAAAAGGTTTATAACAGAGACATATAATAAAAATATCGATATGGAACTCGATTCATCAACAGACAGTATAATTTTGTATCACACCGGCTGGATGCACCCATCTGATGCATTTAAAAACAGTGCAGATCTCGCATTCACAGGAGAACCAGAAATTATTAGAGGTATGGATCGACCAATGGGAAATAATGCTATTTATTTTTCAACCAACAAGTCCACCGCAACTGGATATAAGAGATTCTCTGAGTTGCCTTATTTATATAAAGTTCGCTTTCCGATTTCAAAAATAGCTGGTGGCAATCCTAATGACCCTATGGGCATCATAGGCAGAAATGAAATAACTTTGCCCAAAGAACAAGCTGAATATTTTTTTGAAAAAGCAGCAAAAAACCTCAGTACAGATTATAAGGCAAGATTTCAAGTAGTCAATACGGGCCTTGAAGTGGGCGTGTATGACGCTTCCCTTGTAGAGGTAGTAGAGTGGAACCGTCTTTTTACCGATGGCGATGTAAGAAAGTGGTTCGATAAAACTATCCGCCCATCTCTCGACGACTATTTAAGCACAAAAAAATTACCTGACGGAAAATATGAAGTCTATAACTCTGCAGCAGAAGAGTCTGAAATATTCGATAAAGATGAGTTGATAGAGTACCTAGAGGGAGATATTGAAGACATGCTTGATGCCAAAGATATCTCACCAAAGAAAAAAACAGCGATGCAAGAATTTAAAAGAATTTTTCCGAATGAATTCAAAAATTATAAAACTAGTTTGCTGAAAGTGTTAGAGATGCTAAAACAGGAAAATAAATTATGAAAAAGAATACTACAAAAATTAACAGGAGTAAGTAATGGATTTAGAGAAGAAGATTTTATCGGACATCACCGTCCACATGAAGTATGCACGATACATGGAAAAAGAACACCGTCGAGAAAACTGGGACGAATTAGTTACCAGAAACATGCAAATGCACATCAAAAAATTTCCCAGTTTAGAACAGGAAATTCGTGAGAACTATAAGCTTGTCTACGACAAACAGGTCTTACCATCAATGCGATCTATGCAATTTGGAGGAAAACCAATCGAGGTTTCTCCAAACCGCATCTTTAATTGCGCTTATACACCCGCAGACGATCCACGAGTTTTCGGCGAGATTATGTTCTTGCTTCTCGGTGGAACAGGTGTCGGCTATTCGGTCCAAAACCACCACGTAGATAGCCTACCTGAGATCCATCGACCATCAAACAAGAGAACACGACGTTTTCTCATTGGCGATTCAATTGAAGGTTGGGCTGATTCAGTCAAGGCTCTGATGATGTCTTACTTCAAAGGCACATCGAAGTTACGTTTTGACTTCTCGGACATCCGTCCAAAAGGTGCGAGACTAGTTACATCCGGTGGCAAAGCCCCAGGTCCACAACCACTTAGAGAGTGCTTAGTAAAGATAGAAGGAGTTTTAGATGCTAAAGAAAACGGTGACAAACTCACCCCTATTGAGGTGCATGATATCATCTGCTACATTGCGGATGCAGTTTTGGCAGGAGGTATTCGTCGTGCCGCCCTTATATCTTTATTCTCTGCTGATGACGAAGATATGCTCTCGGCGAAAGCCGGACCATGGTGGGAACTCAACCCTCAACGAGGACGAGCAAACAATTCTGTAGTTGTAATGCGTCACCGTATTGACAAGCCTACGTTCATGAATTTATGGAAGCGAGTCGAAGAGTCACGTTCGGGAGAACCAGGATTCTACTTCTCAAACGACAAGGATTGGGGCTGCAACCCATGTTGCGAGATTGGCTTAAGACCAAACCAATTCTGTAACTTGGTTGAGATCAACGTTTCAGATGTAAACACCCAAGACGAGTTAAACGCACGGTCTCGTGCAGCATCGTTCATAGGAACACTTCAGGCGTCCTACACGGACTTCCACTACCTTCGCCCTGTCTGGCAACGGACAACCGAGAAAGATGCACTCATTGGCGTCTCAATGACCGGCATTGCATCTGGTGGAGTGCTTGAGTTAAACATGACTGAGGCATCTCTAGAAGTCTCAAAGATGAATCGCCAAGTCGCCATGCAGATTGGAATTAACCAAGCAGCACGACAAACTTGCGTCAAGCCGGCTGGTACAACTTCACTTACTCTTGGAACGTCAAGCGGTATCCACGCTTGGCACAATGATTATTACATCAGGCGACTTCGCGTTGGAAAGAATGAGGCAATCTATTCATATCTCGTCAACAACCTACCTGAGCTCATCGAGGACTGTCGTTTTAGACCTCATGACACCGCTATCCTATCTGTGCCCCAAAGAGCTCCTAAAGGGGCAATAACACGGCATGAAAGCGCCCTTGATTTGTTAGAAAGAATAAAGAAGGTTTCATCTGAGTGGATCAAGCCTGGTCACAAAAAGGGCAATAATACACACAATGTTTCAGCTACAGTCTCTATTCAAGATGGCCAATGGAATGCAGTCGGAGAGTGGATGTGGAATAATCGAGGTGTATACAATGGATTATCGGTTTTACCAATGGATTTGGGGACTTACGTCCAAGCTCCTTATGAAGACTGTGATGAGCAAACTTATGAAAAGATGCTCTCTTTGGTCAAAAATGTTGATTTAGACCTAGTTATAGAAGCAACAGACGAAACTGACCTCACCGGCGAAATTGCTTGTGGCGGTGGAAGCTGTGAAATCTTTTAACAGGAGAAATTTATGAGAGAAGAATTGGAAAACATTATTCGTAGTTTGACCGAGATCAAAGATGATCTCGATAAAGTTGAAGCGGGATCTTACGGCTATAAGTCCGCTGCACCTCGTGCAAGAAAGGCTCTTATGGAAGCCTCCAAACAACTTAGGGACATTAGAACAGTTGTCCAAGAGCGTAAGAAAAATCACGAAGAAAATTAACTTTAAACTTGACATTAAAGATGGGACGTGTTATACTATGTATAGCACGTTTTTTATTAGGAGGCTATATGCATTTAAAACCATACAACAAACATTTATTGATTCTTCCTCGAGAAGAAGAGAAGACAGTTGATAATCCCGTTTTTATCATGCCAAACGACTATCAACCGCCAAAATCGCCCTATGTCATTGCTGACGTAATCGGAATGTCGGAAGATTGCTCGATTTCTTTGAACCTTGGTGACACAATTGTCGTCGACAGAACAACCGTTCAAGAGATAAAAGCGGATCTTGAGACTATTTATGTCGTTAAAGAAAATTATGTCTACGGGAGACTCAACAATGAAACTGACAACTAAGAAATTAAAAAAACTAATTCTAGAGACCTTAAACGAAATCGCTGGTTCGACAGATGAAGCTAGGTTGAATCGCTTCATGTCTTTGGCCTCTAGTGAGATGGGCGATACTACAATGGTAATTATTACTGCTGAGAATCCACCTGCCAAAGTCCAAAACGCATTTGATAAAGACCCTGACGTTAGAGCAAATTTTAAAAAAGTAGTCAATGGTGTTAATACCAATCGACTTAAACGTTGGGACAATGACAAGAAGATGATAGAACTTGAAAAAGATCTTAATAATTTAAATTTGGAATTCATGACAGTTCAAGGTGAGTATTTCGGCCCAGAAACTAGTTTTTTGGTTTTCAACATGTCTAAGGAAGATGGAATTAATCTAGGAAAGAAATATCTCCAAGATGCCATTGTTTTTGGACAGAAAATGCGCTCAACGAACATGTCTAAATTTGACCCACTCAACCCAGATGCTGATTACATCGGAAGAGATCCTGAATCAAAATCCATAGAACCAACATCTGAACAGGCAAAAATCTATTTTAATTTTGACATGATTGGTTTAGAACCAAATCACTATTCTGGAGAATATCACAACTACGAACCATCACCGTTCAACAATTATCACGTTCAAGACTCAAGAAACATGATGATTGCCGGAGCAAACACTCAAACTAGAACGCAATTGTTTTCTCAAGTTGGAGGTAGAAAATTTGTAATCCCATTTTTCTCAGACGATCCCCAACATGCTCCAATGGATGATACCTACAACACTCGACCAGTTGTGGAGTAAAAAATGAAATCAATTGAGTTATATGGCGATGGAATAGGGAAAGTTTCTTATGTGCAGCACGTTGGTGATGACAAGATGATCGCCAATGCTGCTCGTGTTTCTTTTGGTAATGATAACACAAAGCCACTAACTGCACGAGATGAGAAGCTTATAAAGTACTTGATTCAACATAAGCACACCTCCCCATTCGAACATAACTCAATTACTTTCTTATTTGAAGTTCCAATGTTTGTCCGCTCTCAACACATGAGACACAGAACATGGGCTTACAACGAAATCTCAAGACGTTACACTGACGTCTATTTAAGATTCTACGAGGCACCAATGTTTAGAACGCAACACAAGAGCAATAGACAAGCATCAAACGTTGAGAACCAACAGGATCCAACTATTGCTCCACTCTTTCTGGACACTTATTCAAAATCAACGGAAGCAGTTGCAAAGTGGCATGACTATTCACTCGACTTGTTTGATAAGTTGGTCGAAGCCGGTGTCTGCAGAGAACAAGCAAGAGGAGTTCTTCCTCAAAATCTTTATGCCAAATACTATGGAACAGTTAACTTATCTAATTTGTTGAAGTTTATAGATTTGAGACTCCATGAAGGAGCACAATGGGAAATTCAACAAGTAGCGAAAGCATGCTTGGAGGTTGCTGAGGATATTTGGCCGTATTCGATCGGTGCCTATAGGGAGTTGAGGAGTGAAGTTTGAACCCGGAGACCTAGTGATGCTAAAGTCAGACACGTCAATTTATTACTCTTTGGAAGCTGCATCAAATGTGGGGATCATAATTACCTCAGCAGTGCTAATGTATGCATCAACCACTCCGAACGGCGAAAGACTAAATTTTTATGCATACGATGTAATTTTTGATGGACAAACTTATAGAAATGTCCCCGAAGAAGTTTTAAGAGGATTAGAAAACAATGATGAAACAAATATTAAATGAATGGAACCGGTTTTTATCTGAAGGAAAAAATCCCGGGATAGATAAGCAACTACGTGTACCAAAAGATTTATTAACAGGTGATGGTTTCTTTGGAAGGCTCGACCAAGCCACCGGAGACTTTCAAGCCTCACTAGAACAAAAAACTAGCGAAACTACAAAATTTAAAATCGAATGGTTACAACATCTAGATAGCGAATTCCCTGGTGTCGAAAAACAAATGCGTCGGAAATTAAGAAAATTAAATGACCAATTAAACAACGCTGAGTCTAAAAAAGAGGCAAAACAAGCAAAGAAAAAACTAAAAGAATATTACAAGACCTACAAATATTGGGTAGGGGGACATTCTTATGGTGTTTTTGTGGAAATTGGAGAAGAAGCAGCCGCAACATTGATAGATTTTAAAATAAAACAATATGTTAATGAAGCTCCCCAAGCAGACTTGGAATTTATGTTTGCGAACTTGGAGAGCATTATTGCATTCGCAGAAGAGTCTCGAGTTGAACATAACCAAGCCCCAACTGGGGTTACTTTTTATGGTCAACCAACGGATTGGTGGATGTTTGGAGACGGGTTTGGCTACACGAAACAAAGTCTAGAAAATGCTAGAGAGACATTTACAGCCACCACCGGCGAAGAGTATCTAAAAACAGCCAAACTCGGAGATGCATCTCCAGAACCAGAATCAAACTTATCTGATGCTGGGGAAGAGCGATTGGACAACATGGCATCGATGTTCTCAAACTTCTTTGCTGAGAATCCGCCTGACGATCCAAAGACTCGGAAGCGTAAGTGATAAAACACAACAAGATAATCATAGGCAGGACACCATCCTGCCTTTTGTTTTCTTGGCGAACCCAGACTCCTTGCATCTTGACAGATAACCTTGTTTATCACCGCTGTGACCCTCAGTTTGAAAATCTAGATTTCTCAGAGTTCAACACCATTGATCCGGTTGAGATGTTAGCAAACTTGTCGTTCATAATGGGATTCACAGGCCTTCTGTTGCATGCATCGAATGTGCAGAGCCTCAGAGTGGATGAGAACATCAATCTAATCACAAACAACAATAGAAAAGTTGTTTATGACGCTGAATCTCTGAGATTCGACGGTAGGCAAGAAAAGTTATTTGATGTCTACGACGAATTCCATTGGCGACGAGGAACCGCTCATGGCGTTGAAGTCTTAATGTCTCGAGAAAGGTTTTGTAGAAAAATTTCTTTTTACCCATCTAGGAGATCTAGTGTTAGACCGCGCACAAAAGACCTCACTGTGGCCTCTATAATGGACGAGAATCAACTTTTAAGTCCGGACTATGGTAACGGTGTAGTTCGCATCAAAGCGCTTAGAATGATGGATAAGGCTGGTCTAAAAGGACAATTAGGAATGGTCAAGAATGGAAAAGAATATTACAAGAGAATCAAGATGGATTTTCACACAAGAGAGGTGATCCCGAGATTCAAACAAATCAAGACCTTTAAAGAGGTCTTTGAGATGGAACAACAAAAGGAGAAGCAATGGAAAACGTTCGAGACACTAAGGTTCAAACAAAGAACCTAGTAGGAATCATTCCTATCGCTGGTCAAGAAAGTAGAGACTTCAATCAACCATGGCCAGACTGTATGATGCCGATAGCTCCAAACTACAATCTTATTGAAGCGGCTGTTGTTGAGTGTGCATGGGCAGGATGTAAGTCGATTTGGATTGTTGTCAATGATGATTTCGCACCGATAATTAGAAAACGGCTTGGAGATTACGCCGGCGACCCTGTGTGGGCTCATCGATCTTATGATCCAAACCCATCATTGCACAAGAAAAGAATTCCTATTTTTTATACAGCTGTGCCGATGAAGCATCGCAACAAGCGAGACTCAACAGCATTCTCAGTTGTCCATGGATCTCTTACGGCATTTAAATTAATGAGCAGTTTATCTAACTGGGTGAAGCCGACACGCTACTATGTCCGCTTTCCACACAGCTATTTTCCCGCCTGGCAAATAAGAGAACACAGAAAAGCTCTCAGTGGACCCAAGAACTGCTATTTAACTTTCCAAGGCGCTGGCGTCAAAGAAGGCTTGCTGTGTTCGTTTACTTTTGGCAAAGATGATTGGCTAGAATTTAGAAGAGTCATCAGAACTGGAACTGGAATTCGCCCACCCGGAACAACTCCCGAAGAAGGCCTAAGGCTGCCAATCGAAGATAGATGGTCAGCTAGATGGTTCCAACCTAAGGATGTTTTTGCACCACTTGACTATTCCATGGCAAATGAGATAGTGATCGATGATTTTTTTAGCATCCAAAGCTGGAATGAATATTGCACTTTTATAGGTCGATCCGAGTCGCTACAAATCAGGAAGCCCAAGAGTTCGGTGCTTTTGCGAACTAGTTATAATACAATCGGGAGAAACGATGAATGAGAGAGCACCTTAGGTTCAAACAATTGCTAAGCCAGTTTAAGTCACTAAAGTTTGAAGAAGAGTACATTAAAGATTTTCTATTGGAAGCAAATGAAGATTTTGAAGAAGCTTTTTCAGATTATTTGGAGAAAAATGGGATAACCCAAGAAGAACTCGAAGGACCACCTGTCGAACTTGAACAAATGCAGGATGACGGTCAAATCCACGAATCATGCCCTGAATCAATCGAAATGAAGCATTTCAAAAAGGCTCACAAAAAATTAGTCAAAATTTTACATCCAGACAAGCAAGATCCATCAGACCCGAGAAGAAGCGAGAGAGAAGAGGATTTTAAGATAATGACCACCTCCCTAAACTCTGGCATCTGGGCTGACTTTTTCGAGATTGCAGACAAATATGATGTTGAATTAGACAGAGTCGAAGAAGCCAATAGACTTATCTTGGAAGACATAGAGAAGGCTTCCGAGACCATCGAAGGGAAGAAAAAGACATTTTCATGGTTTTTAGCAAACTGCAAAGACAACCAAGACTGTCGAGATAACGTGGTTGAGGTCTATCTTAGATCCAAATATGGTTGGGTCAAAAATAAGTGAACCTTAAAGTTGGAGATATTGTTAGTTATGCAATTCTTAAACCAGATCCGAGATACAATCTTGGAATAGTTCTGAGCGTAAATAACTTGACAGGTTTAGTCAGAATTAGGTGGTGCGATGGACACACAAGTTTACACTCTGAAATGTTTCTAAAACGTATTGCGTGAACTATTTATAGGCAAACGAGGGTTTAACTATGAGAGTCACATCGGAAGAACTGCAACAAATCATCAAAGAAGAACTGACAGCAGTTCTTGATGAGAAAAAAGGCAAAAAGACAAAAGCATCGAAGAAAAAAAAGCGTAAGAAGAAAAAAGCAAAGAAAAGTGCCGCGAAGAAGGACGCATGTTATAACAAGGTAAAGTCTCGTTATAAAGTTTGGCCGTCTGCTTATGCATCCGGTGCTCTTGTGAAGTGTCGGAATGTCGGTGCAAAGAATTGGGGGAACTCAACCAACGAAGAAGTAACTCCTGAGGAAGAAGAGGAATTGAAAGATGTTGCTAAGCAACTTGATGGCGCAGTTAAGGCACACGCTAAACAATCCAAAACCATTAAGAAGACGTTGAAGAAAGAAGAGAAGAAGAACTGCGGTTGTGGTCAAGATCCTTGCAAGACTTATGGAAAGTAAAAAATGAACATCACTCGAGAAGAATTTAACAACATTATCCAAGAAGAGATTGCCGCTGTTCTCTCTGAGATAAGTTTGCCAAAAAATAGAGACAGCCTTGTACAAGCAGGCATGCAGATTGGTGGCTACTTAAATTGTAAGCTTTTTGTGCAAGAACTCTATGGAATTGCCAAAATAAAAGAACTTCCATCCAAACCATATTCTCTTGAACAACTTGAAATTGGCGATATCATCGCTTGGCACAATGGAATGCATTACGCAGTCTATCTAGGAAATGGAGAAATTCTTCAAGTAGAAGAGTGGGGATCTACACCAGAAATAGTTGACATAGAGGAGGCAAATGAAGAACATGATGATCCAATGACTATCTACACTCCACCTCTTGATGAAGAAATTTCTGAAGCCAAATATCACTGGAACGAACCCAAGTGGCATTATGATGGCGGCTATGGCGAACCAGAAGGCCCGAACTCAAAATGGTACATAACAGAGGCTGAGCTTGATGAAAAGAAAAAGAAGTCTAAGTCAAAAAAGAATAGCAAGAGCAAAGCCAAAAAGGCTGGGACTGAATCTTCTAAGGAAAGTAATTTGGGGGATTGGTTCGGCCGCAAAGGAGCCAAAGGCAAGAAGAAAGGTTGGGTCGACTGTAATGCTCCTGATGGTTCTGGTGGTTATAAATCATGTGGAAGATCGGACGGAGAGAAGAGGAAAAAGTACCCCGCATGTCGCCCAACCCCGGGTGCATGCAAAGAAAAGGGAAAAGGTAAGTCTTGGGGCAAAAAAACAAAGAAAGGTAAAAAGAAATGAAATTAACAAAACAAGCATTAATGAAAATTATTCAAGAGGAGTTGGAACAAGAGTCTAAGAGAAGCATGTCCAACCCAAAATTTGATCTCGAAGATGGTATAGAAAAATTAGTTATGAGCTACTTGGGGAGAGAATTTGACCTTGATAGCAAAGAGCAGAGTCTTATATCCGAATTCGTTAGAGCAATTTCAGAACTTGCCCCTACAAGAGAGATATGATGAATATTACTAATGAAGATTTAAGGCGGATTATCAAGGAAGAAGTCGCCGCTGTCTATAATCAATTTGGCGATCTAAAAGTGCAAGATCCTTGTGTCTGGATGATTGCCCCAGAGCATCGACCAGATGGAATGACTCCTGAAGAGGCAGAGCAGAAGTGCAAAGATAAAGAAGCCAAAAGTGTCGAAGAAGCCAAGAAAAAGAAGGCTTGCAAGCCATCTAAAGGCAAGCGTTTCGCAAAACGTGTGGACGGTAAGTGCCGTTCTTATGGGCAGAAGGGCCAAGCCAAAAGTGGCGGAGACCGCATTCGACCCGGAACGAAGAAGGGTGACGCTTATTGTGCTAGATCTGCAAAGATTAAGAAGTGCAAGAACCCACCTTGCGCCAATGCACTATCACGAAAGAAGTGGAAGTGTCGTGGCTCAAAGAGTATGAAATAATCAGGAGAAAATTAAAATGGCTACATTAACAAAAGATGACGCATGGAAAGTCATTCAGATGGGATTGGGAATATTAATAGTACCACTCGCTGGATGGGTTTGGAACATGAACGTCGAAGTTGCACAACTACAAAACGATCTTGGCGATGCTGAGGAGGTGATTGCTGTCCTTGAAAAAAAGATCTTAGGCTCGGACGACAACGCGAGGCAAATCATTGGAATCGAAAAAGACATCGAATACATGAAGAACTCGCTGAATCGTATCGAGCAAATGGTGACCAAATGACGGCACTACTATTATTAACATTGAACTCTCCACCTCTGGAGGAGCCAATGGACGACCTAAAGCGCGACACAAAAGCTTTAGAACTGTTTCTGCAAGACAAGGAAGACAAGCAAAAGCATTGTCCGAAATTGAAGTGGAAACAACCTAGGATTGAGGTCTATAAGGAAACACTTAAGTCTCAACTTCCCGAGGAGTGCAAAAATAAGTGACTGCTGCAGATCTAATATTCAAAGCAATCTTTTGGAAGGCGATGTTTTTTGGGATAATAATTCCGAGCATCGCCTTCTGCTGTTTTTACTACCTATCCTACAGACAACAACAACAATTTTTAAAAAAGTTAGAAGAAAGACTTGACAAGTGATCCTCGATACGTTATATTATTAACATAACAATCATGGAGGACACATGAACTACAACCTAGGCTATGCCTGTATCAACACCGAACTTTCTTCACGCAAAGTAAAGGTGTCAACCAACCGCACAATGCGAAAGAAAACATTTCAAGAGAAAGGTTTAGACTATGTATCGGAAATTATCCTACAGAACGTCACAGACCTGCTAGCTATCCTTCAGTGGAATGCGAAGCACGACATTCACTTCTTTCGCATCTCTTCAGAAATTTTCCCATGGGCTTCAGAGTATGAAATGGAAGATCTCAAAGACTTCGATGCTATCGAAGAAGCCCTTTATGAAGCAGGTCTGTTTGCTAACGAGAACGACATTCGTCTCACTTGTCATCCCGGCCCTTTCAATAAACTTTGCTCTCCTAATGAGCAGGTTGTGCTTAACACCATCAGAGACCTTGAGATCAACGGCAAGATGATGGATCTGTTGTGCCAACCTCGCTCACCTTGGGCAAAGATCAACATTCATGTAGGAGGAGCTTACAATG
>Ga0209535_1001478_pt1 | contig 15970 bp, 13 predicted proteins | sample LinPmetageLP28_FD_184041 | JGI IMG/M metagenome (GOLD analysis project Ga0209535, IMG submission 184041) | Marine viral communities from the Pacific Ocean - LP-28 (SPAdes) (version 2) | ecosystem: Environmental > Aquatic > Marine > Oceanic | place: Pacific Ocean | collected 2009-08-22 | reverse complement strand
CGATTTAAAATTTAAAAACGACTCAGCTATACATGAAGTAGCCAAAGTTCAAGGATCAGATTTTGTAAACAAAACAGTACTCAAAGAAAACCACAGACACGAAGCATTAGATTCAATATTTGAGTTATTAAAAGATTACAGTTAATTGTATCTTTTTATATTTATAACCAAATACTAATATTTATGGCATCTATTACTATCTGGCCTGGCTCTGCTTCATTTTCTAATACAACAAACCCAACACCTTTTGGGTTTTACGATACTGATACAGATTTTACATCTTCTGCTGACCAAGTAGCAACATGGTGTGCACAAAGGTTAGGATACCCTATAGTAGATATTGAACTACAAGCGGTTAATTTTTTCACAGCGTTTGAAGAGGCTGTAACCACATATGCACAATATGTTTATCAATATAAAATAATCGAAAACATGGGATCCCTTGAAGGGTCCACTACAGGTAGTAATTTAAATGACCAATATATCCAACCTAATTTAGGTAATACAATTGCTATTGCTGAACAATATGGAACTGAAGCAGGAACGGGTGGAAGTATAGAGTATAAAAAAGGTAATATAAGTATATCACAGGGTCAACAAGAATATTCACTCACAGATCTATGGACAAACATAAGTGAGTCGGGTAACCCCATAGAAATTAAAAAAATATACCATTATGCCCCACCAGCTATTTCAAGATATTTTGATCCTTATGCTGGCACAGGCACAGGTATTCAATCTTTAATGGAAACATTTGGGTTTGGTAATTACTCTCCAGGTGTAAACTTTATGTTAATGCCTACTTATTATGATGTTTTAAAAGTACAAGCAATTGAATTAAATGATCAAATTCGTAAATCAGCATATAGTTTTGAATTAATTAGTAATAGTAAATTAAAGCTATTCCCTATACCTAATAGGAATGAAACTTTATATTTTGATTATGTTGTTAAAGAAGATAGAAATAATCCTGTAAGAAATACTAGTAAAGGATTAGTTACTAATATATCTAATGTACCATATTCCAATATAAATTATACTACTATTAATACCCCAGGAAGACAATGGATATTTAGGTATACACTAGCTCTTTCTAAAGAAATGCTTTCTAGTATTAGAGGTAAATATTCATCAGTTCCCATTCCGGGTTCTGAAATTACTACCAATGCAGGAGAATTAAGGAGTGAAGCGGCTAATGAAAAAACTACACTTATTGATGAATTAAAAGCAATGCTTGAAGAATCATCAAGAGTTAAGTATATGGAAAGAGATGCCCAAATAGCACAAAATGCACAAGATACTTTTACAAAAGTTCCTTATCCAATATATATCTACTAATGATCAAACTAAAAAACATATTAGCTGAGGCCCTTAATATATATTCAGTAGATATCATAATAGTATCTGATAAAGATGCTAATATTACAGATGTATTTGATGGGATGAGAGCTATTAGACGTGTTACTATTGTAAGAAGTAATACTTCAGATGAACGTGAAGTTAAAAACCGCAGTAGAACTGATGGTAAAGAAGTTCACACAGCAACAATTAAATTTGTAGCAGGTCAAGATCCTAAACAAGATTTAGAATTTTTTAAAACCACTATGTTACAAAGTGATAAAGGAGACCCTAACAAGAGAATCCCAGGTTTACGCCATGTAGTATTTAAACCTGAATCTTTAACTAAATTATAATGCCATTATTTGGAGGAAATAGAGATATATCCTTATTCAGAACAATGAATAAAGAACTGATTAATGATATTATTCAGACTGAAATAGGCTTTTATAAATTTGTATTACAAGATTCTGATTCTAATATATATGGTGAATCAGAAAATAAAGTATATTATGAACCTATGTTGATTCCTTCTTTAATTACTAGAGAAGACCAAACATGGAATGAAACTGATTTTGGTCCTGACTCTACTCAACAAATGACATTTGCTTTTTTAAGAGCAACTTTAGTAGAAAAAAATTTAGTACCTGAAATTGGTGATATAGTATTATTTAATAATGATTATTTTGAATTTAATAACATTATAGAAAACCAATTCTTTTCAGGTAAAAATCCAGATTATTCAATGAATAAAGACACGGATAATTTTGGTGTTTCATTATCTATTATATGTAAATCTTCTAAAGTAAGAACAGAACAACTTAAAACAGTTCCATTAAAATCAGGAATATACCCATCTACAGTTAAAACTGAACAAACTATTGCTAACCCTAGGAATCAATTATATAGCTAATGAATAATAGAATAACAAAGAAGCCTAATGTTAATAGACAATATCAATTGTCTCAACAAGCTATAGTTGATAATGCAATAGACCAAGGAGGATCACCTGAAATTCCAGCACTTACTTTGGGACCAGATATTAGACCTAACCAAAATAGAGGCAACATAGTTAGTAAAAATGATTCAAAAACTAATTATAATTTTAATTTAGGATTAGAATCTATAGATGAGTCTATATTTTATTACTTTGAAAATATTATAAAACCCTCAGTTTTATCAAATGGAGATTTAATAGATGTACCTGTTATTTATGGTTCAGGAGAAAGATGGAAATTAGCCCAAAAAGATGGATTTTATAGAGATAAAAATGGTAAAATTCAAACTCCTCTTGTTATGCTTAAAAGGGAAAGTATTGAAAAACGTAGAGATTTAGGAAATAAATTAGATGCTAATTCTCCCCAATTATATATTACCCACCAAGAAAAATATACTAGAAAAAATTCATATGATAGGTTTACATTATTAAATAATAGAATTCCTAAAAAAGAATTTACAGCTACGGTAGTACCTGATTACATTAATTTAACATATAATGGTATTATATGGACAGATTATATTTCCCAACTTAATAAAATTATTGAAGCAGTAAACTATGCTTCTGATTCATATTGGGGGGACCCCGAAAAATTTAAATTTATGGCTATGATAGATTCATTTAATAATATTAATGAATTATCAAATGATGATGGAAGAATAGTTAGAGCTAATTTTAGTTTAAAACTTCAAGGGTATATTGTTCCTGATAATGTTCAGAAAAAACTAAAAGAACAAAACACTAGATATTTTAGTAAAGCTCAAATTATTTTAAACCAGTCTACAACAATTATTGATGAACCTGGAAAGAAACTCCAATCTGTAAAATCCACAGGTGGAGGTGGGGGTAGTATTACTAAAACAACTATTAATAATACTAATGTAGGGCAAGATGATGATTGGACAACAACATCTGAACTTTTAGTTAATGGAAACAACAGAAACGTCCAAATTAATAATGCTTATTTAACAGTTGATATAGGAAATACTAAAACTGAAGATATTTTTATAATTAAAAAAAATAATGAAGCCCAACTTACAGTAAATAATAATGGAATTTTATCTTTAAAAAACTTTGATAGCTTTCCTGATGTAGTTCCTGAAGGAGGATTTTTAATAAAAAATAATGAGTTCTATGTAGGAATTTGATATGTATTATAGAATAAAACTCCAAGTTATGTCTACATTTAAAGAAATAAAAAACAAATTAAAATTTACTCAAAACGATCACTTCCAGGATATTCCACCTTCACCAAAGGTTAAAGAAAAAACAACAGATCAAATATTTGAAATAGAAGAAGCACGATACATGTTAAATTTAGTAGCAAATAGTGATTTTAAAGGACGTGATATACAAGTTGTATACGATATAGCTTTTAAGCTTCAAAATATTTTACAAACTATAAACGATTAAGATAAATGGCAAATTGGAAAAAAGTATTAGTCTCAGGCTCAGCAATTGAAGTCAGAAACATAACTGCTAGTGGCCTTCCCGAAAGTACTGCAGGCTCAGATAAATTAGTAGTAATTAATACTACAACAGGTCATTTATCATTTACATCTTCAGCTGCAGGTGGTGGTAGTGGAATATTTGTAGACCAAGGAAATTTTGCTAATACCGGAAATGGCACTGAAAAAAGTATCTACATAACAGGATCTGTTTTACAATCCTCTCCTGATACAGCCCCTACTGAAATAAGAGGAGCCTCTTCTACAAATACAAATTATGCCTTAGTTGTTAGCCAATCTGCTTATTTTAGTAACCATAATGTTGGTCACCCAAATAATCTAGCATGGCAATCTAATTTAGCAGGATCTATATTCAATAACTATGATGCTAATACTGATGTAGCAGAAATTTTAAGGACATTTGCAGGACTTATTAGTTCTTCTAATAGTGATTTAGTTGCTTCTCCTACTGCTTTAGCTACTAAATATACGGGATATAATAGTGAAGCTGAGTCACTACCTAGTGATAGTAGTACTTTTGATAATGTATTCCTTCCTGTAGGGTTTACTGAAGAAAATGCCGCTTACTTAAATTTAAAAGGATTTAATGGGGGTGCGGGTACAAGTATGTTTAGTGAAGTAGCTAGTTCAAATAGACGCACAGAAGTTACAACCGCTAATTATGGGGTTAGAATAGATTTATTAGGGGGTGGTGTTGCTGATACTGAATTTGATGCTGGATCTAATAGTAATAACTTTACTGTATTTGCTAAAGTAACTCAAAGTTTTAGTGATACACAAAGTGAAAATGATCCGAGTCCTACTAGTAATACATTTAATACTCAATCTAGATTTGAATTTACATTAACCCCAGGAAACGCTGGTGTAGTAATACAGGGAGGACCTAGTAATACTATTGATTTAGAAACAATAGCAACGGGTAACCCAACAGTTATTCCACCCCAGTTTAAAAAAGCTAATGGTGCTAACATACCTTTACAAACATCTTTAAGACATAAAGCTTCTGGTGAAGATTTCACAGATATTTCCTCAAGTGGATACTATAAATACCAAGGTATATTAGCAGGTGTAGCCACAGGTAGTACCCAAACAGAAGCTGAAGTTATTTTTGGTAGTTTACAAAGCCCTGGATCACAAACTAATGTAAATACATCTATATTCCAGTCCCCACTACAAATTAGTGATATAACGGATACTGCTGCTACCTTTGTAACTAAATTTGCTTCTTCAAGTTTTACTTCTAGAAGTTTATCAGGAGCCCCATATTTAAATGCAGCTACTTATACAACTGAAGTTACCGCGAGTAATGTATTCAAACCTTTATATAGAGCTAACGCTACTATAGGTAGTGCGGCTGTTAGCAGTACTAGTTTAACGTTTGCTGGTGATACTACCCAAACCGCTACTATTCAATCTGATGGTGACGTTGGTACTGCTAATACAATTTATAATGGAGAGGCAGTAAGATCAATTAATGATAACCCAGGTATAGATGATACAGTTAGATTAGCTGAACAATATACTTTTGGTGCTAGTGATGATAATGAAACTAATATGGGTGAAGGGGCTTTCCCAGGTAGTCAGGATACTACTTTCACATACACAGCTACTATAAAAGACTTTGCTAATAATGCTGAAACTGATGCTAGTAATATAAATTACCACACAGCAGGAGCATTTGATCAACCTTTAGCTAGTGGTTCTTTAGCATACTTTATTTCAGATGATGGTGGTGCTGGTGGTGCTACAGCTACTAGCGAAACTTTTAAAGGTGAAGTTTATAGAAGAACTATTAGTGATTCAACTACTTTAACAACAGCGTTTAATTCCAGTTCAAGATTAACATTAGGAGATGGTGGTGACTTACAAGTTAAACCTGGTTTCCTCGTTAACCCAGAACATAATGGTACTGATGTAAGTAGTGCAGGTGCCGGTTATTGGTACCCTACAGATAATTTTAACCAGGCCCATTACAAGTGGTTCTTAAGAGAAGTTGACACTGGAGCAAGTAGTAATAAAAGTACTCTAACATTAAACTTTGCCCCAGATAGCAGCGGTGATTTTGTTACTTGGGACACTACTACTAATAACAAAATTTCAATCGGTGTTATTTTCCAAGCACAAAACTCTGATATATTTGATGCTGTTAAAGGTAATGGTACTTATGGAGGTAGTTTAAATGCACAATCAACTGGAAACAATAACCCCTTCACTGATAACGTAGATGTTATAGGTGATTTTTCATCATTTACAAATTCATCAGGAACATTAACTTTAGGATTAAATAACTCTATAGGACAAACTATTAACGCTTCAAACTCTAAAATTTGGGTATTAATTAGATATAAAGGAGCTCCCGCTTCTACATTAACAGGATTTACAGTATCCACATCGTAATACAGAAACTATAAAACATGGCATATAACTCACCCAATAGATCAGAAAGATTATTACAAGGTAGAAGATTTACTACTGATGGTCTTACGTTAACTCAAGAAGCATTTACGGATGTATTTGATTTAGGGGCTAATGAAATATTTACAGATGATGGGTTAATCCCTACGGGAAGTAGCCAACTACCATATAGTGGTTCTAGTCAAGATGGATTAATAATTTCAGCCAGTTTAGTAAATCCTTCCACATATACAGAGGGAAGTGAAGATGATCTGCAAATTGTAAAATATCACTATAGAAAAAAATTAAAGGGTGCCGCAGATGCTACAAGAGAAATTTATTATTTTACTACTGATGATCCTGATACCCATGATGATTATGTAACTTCTGACCAAATTATAGAAGCGGACCAACAAACTAATTTTGTATCTCCTAAATATATAATACCTGGACATTCTTCTAGAAATGCTGAATCTATAACCCCTGGTTATAAGATAGCAATTTCTTATGGTAATGATGAAAACAACGTTACTGCAGCTACAGATGACCAATTTGTATTTGATTATAAAACAGGTGTTCTTACTTGGGTAGGTACTCCTCCTCATGATACAAATGACTTTGTATTTGCTACTACTTACCAATATGTTGGTAGAACATTAAGAAGCCAAATAGATGATGGATCTATTGGGGGTAGTAATTTTACGGCAGCGGGAATATCGGGATCATTAGGTAATAATGCTACTTTAATTCGTAGCCTAACAGCAGCGGGAATATCAGGTTCATTTACTGCAACTAGTGCTTCTATAGCATCAGGTATAGCAGCAAATTTAGCTTCCCAACTTACTATTGCTGGTCAAGACGATTCATTCACAGTAGGACAAGGGGGTACTATTAATTTTATTTCTGGATCCGCAGGGATAACTGTTTTAAGTGATAGTACTGATACAATTACAATTGGTGCTAGCACTGATAATGTAACACTCAATCAAATTACTTCATCTATTGTAAGTGCAAGTGGTGGATTCATAGGTGATGTAACAGGTGATTTAACAGGTACTGCTACTAAAATAAATTTATCAGATGTTGGAGGTAGTTCGGAGCTACTCCCTGTTATTTTATCTAAAGAAACAACTCCAAATAATACAATAGGATATAGAGATAGTGGTCTTAAACTTTTATATAACCCCGGTACCGGAAAATTACAAGTAGGGGATGGAGGTATTCAAACTACTTATGGTACTGCTGAAATTCAAGGTGGTAGTGGTCTTGGCGGGGATAAATTTGAATTTCATACGGATGCATCCGCTGTTACAAAAATCGAAATAGGTGCTGCTACTAGTGATGTTATTTTTGGAGATGATGTGTATATTAGTGGTTCATTAAATGCAAGCACTGATTTAAGTACATTCGCTTTACTCAATACTAATACTACAACAATTAACTTTGGTGGTGCCGCAACAGCCCTCAATATAGGAAATGCTGCTGGTACAGTTAATATTGCAGGTTCAGCAAGTATTGCGGGTGATTTAACTATACAAGGTACTGTTACTTCAATAGAAACTGAAAACCTAAATATATCTGACCAGTTTATTTTATTAGCTAGTGGATCTACTGGTACTAAAGATGGTGGTATTATTGTTCAATCAGGTAGTAATGGTGTAGGAACAGCATTATATTTTGATGCAAATGCTAATAGATGGGCAGTTAATCCGGCAAATACAGTTAATTGGAATGATACCTCATTAACACCTAAACAATATGTTGTTTCAGTATCTGCCTCTGCAGCAGCACCTCCATCAACACCTTTAGATTTTGGTGATAGTAGTGAATATTATGGTATGATGCACGTTAATACTGATAATGGAGAAATTTATATATATTCTTAAGAACCATTTTAATATAAAAATTAAGCACTCCTATGGGGTGCTTTTTTTTATTATATGTATATATAACAATTAAAATAATAGTTATGGTACAAGTTAGATTAGAACCACAAGAATTACAATTTGCAATTGCCGCAATAAACCAAACCTCAATTATGGGAAAAGATGCCCACGTAGTCTCTTCATTATTAAAAAAATTTGAAGATAAGTTAGAGTCTATTCAAGAAGTTAAAAAACCTTAATAGGTATCATAGAACACTATTGTTGGCTCTTAAATGTAGGGGAAGTAGGCGAATTGTTCGTATCTAACCGCGATAGAATTAGTATTGAATGCCAAATTGGAAAAAAGTAATCGTATCAGGGTCTGATGCGATTTTAAGCAGTATTACGTCAAGTGCTGGGATATCATCCAGTGGGGATATTTATGCTCCCAATTTTATAGGTACTGCTTCAATAGCATCTGCAGTTACAGTTACCCCTCTAGGTTCTCCAGGATTTTTTGATGTATTATTTACTAATGGTAGTAATCTTTTCCTTACAGATGATACTACTACTGATTTTGCTTATAATCCTTCTACTAATACCTTATTAGTAGATAATCTTGTAGGTACTGCTTCATTAGCCACTACATCATCATATGTAATATCTTCTAATGTATATGGTCCCCAGGGATTTAATAGTATTTTATCTTCATCACATGCTATAAATGCATCACATTCTATTAGCGCATCTTATGCTGAAAACGGCATAGATATATTAGGTAATATTAATAATAGAGTATTCACAGCAACGGGTAATAATACCCTCCAAGGTGAAAGCAGTTTAACATTTGATGGTAGTACATTAAGTACAGCTAAACTTACCCTAAATGCTAATAATCCCTTAATAGTCTCATCACAAGCTGGCCAAGCACTCACAGTAAATGATGATAATCTTAATTTAATTAAAATAGGAGATATTGGTGGTGGTCAAAATGAAACTCTTTTTACTGTAAATGATAATGCAACAAAAATTACTTTCTATACAAATGGTATAAATAGTGAATTTAATCCTACAGGACTTAAAACTACAGGAAATATTACCTCTTCAGGTAATATAAGTGCAAGTGGAGACCTTTATGGACGTGATTTAGATGTCAGTCGCGATGTAAAACTAGGAAGAAATATTGTTGTTCCTATTAACGGTAAAATTGGTATTCCTAGTGGTATAGACAGTAATGATGATTATATATTATTTGGTAATGATTCTGCCCGAAATATAAGCCTTAAATTCGATAATAGTGATTTATTTAAAGTTGACTATACTGGGGAATTAATATCACTTTTAGAATCAACTAAACATGGTGGAAATTCAGACGATACTCACCAATTTACTGGTAGTGTTGATATAAAAGGTAACACTAATATTGATGGTAATTTAATAATTGATGGCGACATAACCGCCCAACAATACATCATTAATTCCACGGTTACTAACGTGACAATGTCATTTAGTAGTGGGTCCACCATATTCGGTGACTCAACAGATGACACGCATTTATTTACAGGTAGTGTAACAGCTTCAGGTAACATAAGTGCAAGTGGAAACCTTAATGCTGACCATTTAATTTTAAATCCTAATACTACAACTACAGGTTCTAGTGATACTGATGCTGCAATTAATATTTCATTAGGTGAAGAAAGTTATAAAAGTGGTGTAATTAAAAGAGTATTTGATTTTAGAGAAAACATCCCTTCAGCAGATGTAATTAATATTAATGAACAGGTTATTGCAGATATAGGAGAATTTACAAAAGGAACATTTGAATTTTCTTTAGAATTAAAAGGAGTAAGACTCCTAGAGACATTATCACTTTTACTACCAGGTACTGGTAGCATACACCAATCTATTAACTTAAGTGGTCAAACAAATAATGAATATGCTATTGGCAGTGCTGTAGATATAGTATATAGTGATGCATCTAATGATATATTATTTAGTGCTATGGTAGAAATGGGGACTAATTTTGCTCCAACAAATTCAGATTTTGCTTCACTAGTAGCAGCAACTCAACCACCCTTTTTAAAAGAAGATTCTGGTAAATTAAAATTTAATTTTGGTGTGCCGAATGATGTAAATCTTAAGATTAGTGGTTCTTTAGCTACTGTTTATTTAAATTATCAACTTTATAAATAATAACAATGCCTAGTATAAGAATACAACCTAATATTAGCTTTTATAGTTCAAGCGGATTAACTTTTAATCCTAATATTGATTCTATAATTAGTGGATCCGGGTATAGACTTGAGGCATTTGATACTGGTAGTAATTCCCTCATTATATATAAGAAAAACTCGGGGTCAATTAATCCCGAATATTTACTTAATATAAGTGGGTCTTCTCTTGAACCTAGAATTGGATTTGGTTTCGGACCTACCGAAAAGTTTAATAATTCTTTTGAAATTAAATCCTCAAAAAATAGTACTGCAGGTACTGAATTATCTCTTAAAAGCAGTCGCCTTACTACAGGTGGAGATGTAGGGGATACAGCAGGTAAACTTAATTTTGTAATAGCTAGTGGTAGCTTTATTAAAGGAGACATTTCAGGATCTATAGCAGATATAAAAAGTATCGTAACAAGTATAGATAATGAAGGTGCTACTGGCGATTTAGTTTTTAGCACTGCTCAGTCTACTAAAACTGCCCCTGTTGAAACTTTTAGAGTCAGTAGAAATGGCAGTACAATTCAATCCTCATTACAAGTAGAAGGTTCTAATCTAACAGTTGATAACAACTTAATTAGTAACGGAAATAACCAGATGGGGTTAATAACCGCTAGTGGTGATATAAGTTCAAGTGGTAATATTTATGGTGCTAATTTAATAGGTAATAATTTAGGAACAACATTTTTCCCTAGTTCTGAAGGAAATGTTAGTAATGAAATTAGTTTTTTCAATAATAGTATAGATAGTAATTTACTTGCTATATTAGGTTTAGAATATTATGAAGAAACCTCATCCGCAGATTTTAAATTCTTTAGACAAGGAGAAGGAGGTTATACTGATAACTCAGCCTTAGAATTAACGGGTTCATTATTAGTTAAAGGAAATACAACATTAAATGGTTCTTTAACAATTACAGGTTCTCAACTAATAACCGACGATATTACTTCAGACGGCACAATCCGTGCAAGGGTAAAGTCATTCGATATACCGCACCCTACCCGCAAAAATAAGCGCTTAGTTTATGGTGCTCTCGAGGGACCTGAACACGGTATTTATTGTCGAGGTGAATCTAAAGAATTAAAAACACTTTTGCCTCCTGAATGGAGAGCTATGGTAAATATAAAAGGAATAACTGTTCAAATTACCCCTATAGGAGAATGGCAGCCTTTATATTTTAAAAAATTACACAGTAACTGGTTATATTTTGGGTGTGGAGATAATAGAGAAAATGTTCATTTCTACTGGGAAATAAAAGGTGAACGAACAGATGTCCCTTCACTAGAAACGGTCCAATAAATATTTATAACTAGTGGCATATAATAGAGATATAATAATAGAACCCCTAAGCGGATCCATAATATTCAGTGGATCTGCGGGGGCAACCTTTTCTGAAATCGTTGTAGACGATAATGCTAATATTGATTTACAATTAAAAGATGGCAGCACGTTTACAGTTACTGGTTCAGTAAATATCTCAGGCTCATCAGACATTTCTTTAAATGTTTCTGGTACTTTATCTACAGATGATATAATTTTAAGAGGGACACTTGATTTAGGAACTTTTTAATATGTATATTTGATTAATCGAACAACAACACACATAAAACATGTCGCAAGTAATTAAATTAAAAAGAGGTGGTATAGAAGGAATTAACCTAACTACACCCTCTTCAGTACAAGGTGAATTACTCTTAGGTACTGGTTCATTTAGTAATGGTTTAACAGGATCCTTATTTATAGCCGAAACTGATAATAAGTTAAGATTACCCTATACTAGAGTTGACTCTGTAAATGATGGAGCTGGTTTAGCCACTAATATAGGCTCAAATGCTGCATTTGATGGTTTACTTATTCACTCTGCTAGTGACAATAAATTTTATCGTTATGATGGTTCAACCTTCCAAGAATTACAGGTTAGTGCCGGTTCAGCAGACAATGTTGCTAATTCCTTAACTGATGGTACTGGTATTGCTGATTTTACTTTTGATGGATCATCCGCAGTATCAATATCAACAGATGATGGTGCAATTGTACATGATAATTTATCTGGGTTTGTTGGAGATGAGCACATTGATCACTCAGGTGTATCGATATCAGCCGGTAATGGTTTAACGGGTGGTGGTGATATTACAACAGATAGAACCTTAACAGTACAAGCAACTAATAATACTATTACTGTAGCTTCTACGGGTATTAGTGTTAATACGGGTTCAATTGCCGCTTCTGCAACTAACTTAGTTGACTCAGATGCAATCAATACTTTATCATCAAGTATCGCTTCAGATATTGCAACTAACCTTTCAACATTAGATGGCCTTGGTACTATAGGTACTACTACAAATGCTTTAACAGTTGATGACGCAACTTTACAACTCAATACAGGTACTACATTTAATGGTTCAGCTGCTAGAACAATTAGTATTAAAGATACAGGAGTTGATAAAGACTCCTTAAATACAGATGTTGCTGGTACTGGTATAGATGGTGGTGCAGGTAGTGCTCTTTCAGTTGCAGCTGCACAAACCTCAATTACCTCTATAATTAATGCTAGTTTAGATAAAATTGGTACAAACGCATCTCAAGAATATATAACATTTGGTACTGCAAACCAAGTAAATACCTTTGTTAATAATACAGAAAGATTAAGCGTAACTAGTACGGGAGTAGATATAACAGGTAATGCTACAGTATCTGGTGATTTAACAGTTTCAGGTACAACTACATTTATAGACACTGAAAACCTTAATGTTTCTAGCTCAGTTATAAGAGTTAACTTTGGTGGCGGTGCTACAAAAGGTGGTATTGAAGCCACAGACGCTACTGGCGGTACAACAACTACGGGTTCGTTACTCTGGAATGGTACAAACGATTATTGGGAAGCTGGTGGCGCCAGTTCTGAAAAACGAATTGTTTTATTTGACGCAACTAACCCCACGAACAATGGCTTTATTCACCTAGATGGTTCTGATAATGTAGTTTCTGTTGCCCAAGGCGTTGATGGATGCATTCTCATGTCAGATGGTGATAATTCGTTTACAGTATCTAACGTAATCGACGGAGGTACGTTCTAAAAAATTTAATATATACAACTTTTGTAAAGAGCCTTGGTTTTCCAAGGCTTTTTACTATTTATAATAGCAGTACATACTGCTAAGAAATCTTAAAAATAGACCATATATATGGCGCAAGTAGTTAAATTAAAACGCAGTGCAGTTGAAGGAAAAGTCCCAACAACCTCTAACCTAGAGCTAGGAGAATTATCCATCAATACACATGATGGTAGAATATTTTTTGAAAAGAACGATGGTTCTGATTCTATTGAACATATTATAACTACTAATAGCCAAACAACAGGTAGTATAGAATTAGTAGGCAATATAACAGCCTCAGGTGCTATAAGTGCAAGTAGTAATCTATTTGCAGATGTACCCGAAAGTTCTGATACTAATTTTAAAACAGTTGTATATGATACTAGCACAGGTCAATTCCACCGAACAGGTAGCTATAGTGTAGGAGGAGGAGGAGGAGCATCTTCACAGGGGGCTGATGGGACTATCCAACGTAGTGATGGTAGTGGGGGCTTTACAGGAGTATTTGATGATATTTATTGGAACGACACCTTTCGTTATTTTGTTATAGGAAAGGAATCACCACAACGTGGACTTTGGTTTGGGAGACAACTTCAATCAGATTATATTACTGTAAGTGGTGTAAGCTCACAGCTTTTAAGTAGTAATATAGTTACGTGGAACGAAGGTCTTGTATTTTCAAAAGGATCAAACTTTCAACAAAACTATGCTAATTTTGATGGAAATAATGGTTATTTTATATTATTTCCTACACATAAAATAGGTAACACTAACTCATCAAATACCCAAGCATACATGATGGGTCAAGGTAGCCCTGGAGAACTTATAGGATCTGCTAGATTACACGTAGTAGATGATAATTCAAAGGGTCATGCTACTAAAATTTTAAATTTAAATGCAACAGGAGGAGGCACTACTCCAGCAGGACTATTAATAGGAACTAAACTGGGCCCAACATCTGGGAACAATCTCAGCCCAGCGTTTCCATTTATAGATTTCCAAGTTGCATGTCAAAATGTTCACGGAGGAACTACTATAGGTGGAGTATATTATGATATATATGGAACCCAATTTGGGGGTAATGGAAACAGTGTAACCTATGTAGGACAATTTGTACAAGGCTCAGATAAAAAACTTAAAAAAGATATTATTGATACTAAAAAAGGTATAAAAGATATAATGTCTATGAAAGTTAAAGACTATAAATGGAAAAGTAACCCACTAGAATCTCCTAAAGCCACAGGTCTTATAGCCCAAGAGTTACAAGAAACTCATCCTGAATTAGTTTCTGATTTAAATAATACTTTAAATGTTAATTATACTAATATAATCCCCATCTTAATAAAAGCAGTACAAGACCAACAAAAACAAATTAATGATTTAAAAAATCTATTAAAAAATAATAAAAAATGAAATTTATATCATCATCCTTTATTAGATCCTCTTCATTTTTTTCAAGAGTTTCAGCATCTGTATCAGGGGGGTTAGTTTCATCCTCTTTTACATCTATTCTTCATAAAAATATAGGAGGTCTTGAACCTGATTTTGTAAATAGCCGAATTGAATTTATTATACCATCACAGTCTGCAGGGGGAGATAATGATGTAAAAGCATTAATAATAAGTGCCTCAGGAAATAACCCACGTGTAGGAATAGGAACTGATGATCCTAAAGGAGTATTTGATTTTAAAGATGTAGGAGACACTACAACAGGAGCAGAATTACTTTTAAGAAGTGCTAGAAGTTCTGTAGGTGCCCAGGTTGGGGATGAAGGAGGTACTATTAATTTTATAATTGATAGTAGTTCATTTAGTAATTTAAAAACTACGGGTTCATTAGCTAAAATTAAAACTAAGGTTACTAGCATAGCTACTGGAGGTGCTCAAGGTAAATTAACATTTCAATTATCAAAAGGTGCTAATAATAACATTGATGCATTTGAATATGGATTTAATATAGGAGGTCAAGCATTATTTGCATCCGTCCAAACAGCTTCATTAGTAATAAAGGATTTTAGTTCTGGTGGAGAATCAATATTCCAAATGAGGGATTTTGATGATAATGTAAGATTTGAAGTAAATGACGGTTTATTATATACCTCTGGTAATATAAGTTCAAGTGGAGATGTAATAGCCAATAATATAATAGCATCTAATTTAGATATTAGTGGTGATGTTGATATAGATGGAACCTTAGAAGCAGATACTATTACAGTTAATGGTACAGCACTATCTTCTGTAATAGCTGGTACTACAGTAGCAAATGCTGTAAACACTACTAATGTAAATGTTGTTGCAACCACAGATAATACAGATTTCTTTGTTACTATGGTTGATGGGGCTTCTAGCGACCAAAGAGTAGAATCAAGTACAAAATTAAAATTTAATCCTTCGAATGGAAACCTTTTTGTAGATGGTCCCATAACGGCATCAGGTGCTATAAGTGCAAGTGGTATTTTATCAATTCCTGGATTCAGTGATGTATCCGCTTCATTAGCAGCCGCTAGTGGAGGAGGAGGAGGTGACATAACCGCAGTAACTGCAGGTAATGGTTTAACTGGAGGAGGATCTTCAGGTGATGTAACTTTAACTGTAGG
>Ga0209535_1001476_pt1 | contig 15984 bp, 14 predicted proteins | sample LinPmetageLP28_FD_184041 | JGI IMG/M metagenome (GOLD analysis project Ga0209535, IMG submission 184041) | Marine viral communities from the Pacific Ocean - LP-28 (SPAdes) (version 2) | ecosystem: Environmental > Aquatic > Marine > Oceanic | place: Pacific Ocean | collected 2009-08-22 | reverse complement strand
AAATATATTAACCTTTTAGATAAAGAAAACTATAAAGTGGTAGTTTGTAATAATAAAGTTGTATTTAGATCTTTAGATACCAACACTCACTTAACTGTCGCGGTTGCGATTACTGACGAGGATTAATTTTTATGTCCTTAACCTAAATAAAAGGCATCTCTATATGGGATGCCTTTTTCTTAAAACTTTTTATAGTTTCTAGCATATAAATAATATAAAGTAAACATTATGGCATATCAAACCAAAACCGGACTAAAGGTAAATATATCTAATAGAAACGGCCAAGAAACAATTGAATTTATAGAATTCCAAACTAGATATCAAGATACCTATATTCAATACATTACTGAATACTATAATCCTTTAACTGGTTTATTTGATGATTCAATAACACAATTATACTTTGAAGGTAATGATACATTATTAATAAATCAAGATTACTCAACAACGGCAGGTGAATTAACATAATATGACAGAAACTACAGAATTACAGCAAATTCAAAAAGAAGCCAGTAAGTTTTACAACTATGAACAAGCTGTTAAGTTAATGCTTAACTCTATTTATGGAGCATTTGGTAATCCATACTTTTATTTCTTTAATGTAGATATAGCTGAAACTATTACATTACAAGGTAAAGATGCAATTCTTTACACTGAAGAATTGCTAAATAGATATTTTAGTCAATACTGGCATAAAGATATTGCAGCTCATAAAGAAATGGGAATAACTGTAACAGGTAGGATAGAAAATCCTGTAGGTATTTATATTGATACAGATTCAGTCTATGTTAAGTTTGATGAAGTTATAGCAAAGTCAGAAGGGTTTGATGGTGATGATAAAGAATTTATTTTAAAATTATATAAAGTTAGGGTAAATGGTTATTTAGAAAAAATACTTCAAAGATATGCTGATGATAACAATGCAGAAAACTTTTTATCATTTGAATTAGAAAGTATAGCTAAAAATGCAATATGGTTAGCAAAGAAAAAGTACATGCAAAATATTGTATGGAAGGATCCTGATATTCATTATGATGACTTATCTAAAATTAGTTCAAAAGGATTTGAAATTATTCAATCATCAACTCCAATTTTTGCTAGAGAAAAATTAAAAGATCTATTAACTTATATCTTTTCGGTAGAAAAATTAGATATGAAAGCATTTGCTGCATTACTCAAAGATATAAAAAGACAATTTAAATTGGCTAACGTGGATCAAATCAGTTTTTCAAGAAAAGTAAATAATTATCAAAAATATATTACTAATGATTATGAATCTTTTGAGTTTGCATCAAGGTGTCCAATAGGAGTAAGATCTGCAGGTTATCATAATTACTTACTGAACAATTCTTCTTCTAAAGGTAAATATCAGCCACTAGGTAATGGAGAAAAATGTAAAATGTATTTTTCTAAAGATAAAGCATGCGATGTATTTGCATTTGCCCCAGGTGATTATCCTTATGAATTTGCACCAGAGATTGATCATGATAGGCAATTTGAAAAAACTATATTAGATCCAATTAATCGTGTAGTAACTGCGATGGGATTTAAGGCATTTAATAGAAACTTAATCTATACAACAAGTTTATTTTAATAAAATTAATAAAAAATGGAAATGAAATTTAGATTTCATGTGTTAGGGTTACCTCATACCAAAACAAATAAAGATTTTATACACTGTGCTCATACTCAAAATGTATTAAAGTTTTGTAAAATGATGACAGATAATGGTCATACAGTTTTTCATTATGGTCATAGTGATTCAAAAACAGCAGCCACTGAAAATGTTACAGTTATATCTAATGATGTTTGGGATAAGGTATATGGTAATCATGATATAACTAAAAAGTTTTTTACATTTAGTTCTGATGATGAGGCATACCAAACCTTTTTTAAAAATACAATAGAAGAAATTGGGAAAAGAAAAGAGAAAAATGATTTTGTATTAGCTTTTTGGGGTAATGGTGTTAGGCCTATTTGCGATGCTCACGATGACTTATTAATAGTAGAACCAACAATAGGCTATCCTGGTGGTATGTTTGCACCATATAAAGTTTTCCCAGCATACTCAATGCTTCATGCATATTACGGTCTTAAAGGTGTATCAGATTGTAATTGGGGAAATTATGATATAGTGATTCCTCATTATTTTGATTTAAATGAATTTGAATATAATGAAAACAAAAGTGATTACTTTTTATTTATAGGAAGAATATATGATGGTAAAGGAATGAACATAGCACTACAAGTTGCTGAAGCTACTGGAATTAAATTAAAAATAGCAGGGCAGTTTTCACCTGATTATGAAAATTATGATTGGCCTGACTATGTAGAAGTAGTAGGGTTTGCTGATGTAAATGAAAGAAAGACTTTAATGAGAGATGCTAAAGGATGTTTCTTTGCATCGCAATATGCTGAACCTTTTGGTAAAGTACTAGTTGAAAGTTTGCTATCAGGTACACCTGCTATTAGTACAGATTGGGGTGCCTTTACTGAAACTAACATACATGGCGTTACAGGATATAGGTGTAGAACCTTTAATGATTATGTTGAAGCAGTTACATCAATAAAGAAAGGAAAGATATCCTCAAGAGATTGTAGAAATCATGGTGAAAAATACTCAATGGAAAATATTAGACCACAGTATGAAGATTATTTTAGAAAAGTATATGACATCGCTAATAATAAAGGATGGTATGAAATTTGGAATAAAGAAAATTGTACTGAATCATGGTTAAAAATAAATCAATAAAAAATTATGGAAAGAAAATTTAGAATACACGTATTAGGCGTTCCTCATACTATAACTAATGAGGATTTTCTAGCATGCGCCTTTACACAAAAAGCTTTAAAGTTTTGTAAAATGATGAAAGGTAGAGGCCATACCGTATTTCATTATGGTCATGAAGATTCAAATACAATGGCAGATGAAGATGTTACTGTTATAACCAATAAAGTATGGGAAGAAGTATACGGTACTCATGATTATAGAAATAAATTATTTAAGTATGATACTGGTGATAAGGCATACCAAGAATTTTTTAAGAATGCAATTGCTGAAATTGAAAAAAGAAAACAGCCTAATGATATAGTATTACCTTTTTGGGGTAGTGGTGTTAGACCTATTTGTAACGCGCATGAAGACATTCATATAATTGAACCTGGTATAGGTTATTCAGGCGGGCATTGGGCGCCTTTTAAAGTATTTGAATCTTATGCAATTTTACATGCATACCAAGGATTAGCAAATGTTGGCGAATGCCATCAAGGCAATTATGATATAGTTATACCAAATTATTTTGATTTAGATCATTTTGAATATGAAGAAAATAAAGATGATTATTTTTTATATTTAGGTAGAGTATATGAAGGTAAAGGAATTCATATAGCAATACAAATCACAGACGCAGCTGGTGTAAAATTAAAGGTTGCTGGTCAACCTGATGAAACATATACCGATTATGACTGGCCTGATCACGTAGAATTTGTAGGTTATGCAGGAGTAGAGGAGAGAAAAGAATTAATGAAAAATGCAAAAGGTTCACTTTTACCATCTCAATATTTGGAACCTTTTGGTGGAGTTCAGATTGAAAACTTATTAGCCGGGACTCCTACTATTACAGCCGACTGGGGTGCATTTGCAGAAAATAATATCGAAGGTGTAACAGGATATAGATGTAGAACATTTGAAGATTATGTACGGGCTATTAAAAATGTACAAGCAGGAAAGATTAAATCTATTGATTGTAGAAAAAAAGGAGAAGAATTTTCATTAGAAGCTATTGCACCTATGTATGAAAATTTCTTCAGAAAAGTTACTGATATTTCTATAGGAAGTGGATGGTATGAAATCTGGGACCGTTCACTATATACACAAGAATACTTAGATGCTCAAATAAAAAAAACTAAAAATGATGAAATGAAAATTTTATATTTTGGTGATCTGACAGCAGGTGCTATGGGTATTATTCATAGAGACATTAAAAAAATAATAGATAAAGATTATCCGGATATTAATTTTGAATTAATGGATTGGGCTGGTGAGAAAGGGTATCAGGATTTATTTGTTAATAAAGAATGGAAGAACTGGGATATGATTATCATAGACCCTTATATGTCATACATATTAGATACAGGTTGGGGCTTTACTGATCTCCCTAAAGAAGAACAGATAGAACTTAAAAATAAATTTATACCTGTGTACCATCATGAAATTGATGTACCAGCAGATCATTTTAATCATGGTTGGTATAATGATTGGTTTACTACACCAGTCTGTAGTATTAATCCTTATATTGTTAATCAGATAAAAGATCGTGGTATAGAAAGTCAATTATTACCTATAGGTGTTAGTAAAGAAAAGTTTAAACCTTTTAAACAAGTTAAGCAAATTAAAAAAGTTGGCTTCGTAGGTAATACTGATAAAGAAGATTGGAGATCTATAAAAAGGCCTGAATTTTTTAAAGATATATGCGAAGCAGCAGGTATAGAACCTGTTATAATTTCAGGCAGAGAACATGGTTGGAAAATGTATGAAGATATTGATGCAATAATTTGCCCGTCTACGGCAGAAGGATTGCCTACATATTTTGCTGAAGCGGCTGCATGTAAAATACCTTTTATTTCAACTGAGGTTGGTATTGTAAGATATTATGATAAAGTTAAAACTTTTAATACTGTAAGTGAAGCAGTAGGTATAATTAATTATCTTAATGAATCCGAAGAAAATATTGAAAAATATGTAAATGAAGTACATGATCAAATGTTCCCTGATAGGTATTGGGAAAATATTTTGGCAAATCATTGGGTACCTTACTTTAATAAAATGTATAAGTCTAAAACTGAAGAACAAAAGTTGCCAGTTTCACAGTGGCCAGTCTCATCAGAGATAAAAAGGTGGTATTCTGAAAATGGTGATCATACTCATAATATAGATTGTGACTTAACGGAAGATTCAATTGTATTTGATGTTGGTGGTTATTCAGGTGAATGGGCAGAGCAAATTTATAATAAATATAATTGCACTATTTATGTGTTTGAGCCAGTAAAAGAATTTTATGACAACATAGTTAAAAGATTTAAAGGAAATGATAAAGTTAAAGTATTTCACATAGGCTTAGGTAATAATACATATACTACAGATATAAAAATAACTTCAGATTTAGTCGGTAGTTCTATTCATAGAGAAACTGGTACGATTGAATCTGTTGACATAGTCGATATAATTGAATTTATGAAAGAACATAAATTAGAATCTGTAGATTTACTTAAATTAAATATTGAAGGTGAAGAATTTCCTTTGCTTGAATATTTAATAGAAAATAATAAATTAAATCTATTCAATAATTTAAAAATACAATTTCATAATTTTATGGAATTTGCAGAAGAGCGTAAAAATAATATTAGAACCCACTTGCAAAAAGAATTTAATTTAGTATATGATTTCTTTTTTGTATGGGAAGGTTGGACAATAAAAAAATAATATGATAAGTTGTAAATTAATGGGCGGTTTAGGTAATGTAATGTTTCAAATTGCAGCTATTGAATATTTAGGTAATAAGTATAATTTTAAAACTGGTTATTGGAATATTAATTCTCAAATTGATCACTTAACGGATTACCCACAAGTCAACCACCCTAAAGAGTACCTAAGTATGTTTGAGAATTTTGAATGGCCTACCGTTAATCACCCACCAGGTGACTTTGGTAATTTTAAAGAAATTCCTTTCCATTATGAACAGTTTAATGTATCAGACGATTCTACTTATAACGGTATGTTTCAATCAGAAAAATATTTTCCTAATAGAGATTTTATTATTAATCTTTTTGCTCCATCTAAAAACATTTTAGCTAAATTAAAAAAATATGAAGATATTCTAAAAGGTACAACTTGTGCTATTCATGTTAGGCGAGGTGATTACTTAGATGAATGGAGGCCAAATTTTGCACAAGATACTACATATTTTCAAAATGCTATAAATTTAATAGGAGATGTAGATAAGTATATAATATTTAGCGATGATATTGAGTGGTGTAAAGAAAACTTTTTAATGGGAAATGTTACCTTTATTGAAAAGGAAGAAGATTACGTTGAAATATTTTTACAGTCTAAATGCACTCATAACATTATTTCAAATTCATCGTTTTCTTGGTGGGGTGCATACCTCAATCAAAATTCAACCAAAAAAATAGTTGCACCTAAGAAATGGTTTAGGTATGACATGGAAAATGATATAGTACCAGATTATTGGTTAACTACATAGTAAACAATTTACTATTTTTGCATATAATAATAAATAGAAAACAACATGGCAAAAGAATTCTCATTCGCAGATTTAAATAAAGAAATGTCAAAGATATCCGAATACGGAGAGACTTTAGACAAATCAACAATTTCAGAAATAGATCATTATATTCCTACTGGAAATTATCATCTAAATGCATGCTTAACTGGATCTTTATTTGGAGGTTATCCAAACAATAGAGCAGTTGCATTAGCAGGACCTTCTGGTACAGGAAAAACATATCTTATTTTGAATGCAATTAAACAAGCACAAAAACAAGGATATAGTATTATATTTTATGATTCAGAAAATGCAGTAGATAAAAAATTAGTTGAAAAATTTGGTATTGATCCAAAAACATTTAGGTATGAACCTTGTAATACTGTTCAAGAATTTAGAAGTTCAGTAACTGCAATTACTGATGTACTAATTGAGCAAAAGAAAAAAGGAATTGAGTTACCTAAAATAATGGTAGTTTTAGATTCTGCTGGTAACCTTGCAACTCAAAAAGAAATTGATGATGCAAAGACTGGGAGTAGTAAAGCAGATATGACTAGAGCTAAATTATTAAAATCTACCTTTAGAATTATTATGACACAATTTGGTATTTGTAAAATTCCATTCTTGTTTACTAATCATACATACCAAACACAAGATTTATTTTCTAGGCAAGTAGGAGGTGGTGGTACTGGGCCAGAATATGCAGCCTCAATTATTTTATTTTTAGGTAAAGCTAAACTTAAAGAAGGCATAGAGCAGACTGGAATTATTGTAACTGCTAAACCAAATAAAAACAGATTTGCAAAACCAACAAATATTAAATTCCATATTTCTTTTAACAAAGGTATGAATCCTTATGTAGGTTTAGAAGAATATATCGGCTGGGATATTTGCGGTATTGAAAGAGGTAGGTTTATTACTGAAGGTGCATTTAATAAATTAGCAGAAGGGCAAAAGATAGATTGCCGTAAACACTCTTTTAAGAAAGATAAAAAAGATATAACTGTTTACTTTCAACCTTCAGCTACAGCAAGAAAGATTTGTGTTAAACATTTAAATGATTCTGTAGATCTTAATCAATTATATACTCCACAAGTTTTGACAGACGATGTATTAAAAATGTTAGAACCACAAGTAGTTGAAAAATTTACTTATGGTGATGAATTAGAAAAAGAAGAATTAGGAAACATAATTACAGAAACAACCGTTGAAGATGTTACCGAAAACTCTTAATACTGCAAAGCTTAAAGTAAAATATGTATTAGGAAATCACACCACATTACCACACTACCCTGATGCTGAAGATATACTTTTTGAATTAATACGTGATTATTGTGGTAAGGTTGCTAAAGACATAAAATTTACAAATGTTTCGATGGCAAAAAGGTGGAGCTTATCTAAAGAACAGTGCGATGTTCTTTTAAAAGAATTACTTAAACATGAATTTTTAGAAATATCTTTACAAAATTCTGCATATACCACATATGAAGTAATTTATAATCCATACCAATAAAACTAACTATGTTTTTTAGCATATAAAAATAAAACTACATGAAATCAAGCATAGATCACGAAAAGATTTTCTTTAACTATTTTTTAACAAAACCGCATTATCTGAAAGGAACAGGTAATGGGTTTTTTGCTAATAGAGATTTAGATCAAATTGCAAAACTATCCAAAGATTTTTATTTAAAGTTTGGCGAAAGCCCATCTAAACAACAGATGTCAGCTTTAGTAAAAGATGATCCAAATGAAATATCACAGGATATTGTAAAATCTATTTATGATATTAATATTAATGAATATGATCAAGATTGGTTAAAGAGAACAGGTGAAGCGTGGGTTAAATGGAAACATTTTGATAAACAATTAGTAAGAACAATTGAATATGTAAAAACTCAAGATGTATCTCCTGAAAATGTAGAAGATGTAGTTCAGCGTGCAATAGGGATGATTTCAACTGATGGTTCAATTAATTTTGATACTGATACTGGTTTAGATTTCTTTAATCCTGAATCTCATGTTCAAAGAACATCAAAGAAAATAGAAACAGGTTGGAGCTTTGTAGATCGTGTATCAGGTGGTGGGTACGATACTAAATCTTTAATTGTTTATGCAGGAGAACAAAATATTGGTAAATCTATATGGTTAGCTAATGATGCAGCAAATTTTGTAAAGATGGGCCATAACGTAGTTTTCATTACAGCTGAAATGTCAGCTCAAAAGGTATTAAAACGAATAGGTGCTAATCTTTTACATGTACCTATGAGTGATTATGATAAAAATGCAAGCAACAGAGATTACATGAAAAGAAAGTTGGAAAAAGTATCTCGAGGTTTATTACCTCCTGGTAAATTATTTGTTAAAGAATACCCAACGTCTCAAGGAACTATACCAGATATAGAAGCTTACCTAAAAGATTTAGAAGAAAATACTGATCATAAAGTAAACGTATTAGTTGTAGATTATATTAATATTCTTGCAAATTATAGAAATCCTAATACTGAAAATACTTATATGAAGATTAAACAAATTGCAGAAGATCTGAGAGCATTGGCAGTTAAAAGAGATATGTTAGTTATATCTGCCACTCAAATTAATCGTGGTGCGTGGGATGCAACTGAAGTAAGAATGGAAAATATTGCAGAATCCGCAGGTCTTGCGCATACTGCTGATGTAATGTATGCATTAATACAAGATTCAGTAATGCATGCTGAACGTGAATACTGGTTAAAAGTTTTAAAAATTAGGGATGGTCAAGGAAAAGGTTCAAGATGTAGATTTAATATTGACTATGAACATATGAGATTAACAGAAACTGATGACATATCAGTATAATAAAAATATAAAACAATATGTGGGGAAAAAAGAAAAAACCTTTAACTAAAGGTGAAGACGATAAAAAATCAAAGTTTGTAGAAAAAGATAAGATCTTTAATAATACATACGGAGAACAAGATTTAGGTGGCCAAAAAATAAACTTTACCGTTGCACCAGGTTTTGGTGAAGGTATGGATCCTGATGATAAGCAGCATTATGATTCTTTGTTTGAGGTAGTTGATAAATTAATTAAAGGCAGTGAATTTGAGCATCTTAATGAAGCAACACCGGATGGTGTTATTAAAAAATTAAATAAAGTACAAATTAATAAAGTGTTTTTTTATATAATAGAAAATACTGGCACTTCATATACAAGGATTGATCTTTTTAGTGTTCTTTCAGATTATTTTGATGTATTTCCTAATAAGTTTTACAATTCATTATCTAATAAATTTAAAGATGAATTAATTGAGGAGCTAGATAAAAAATACAATATTTTAGAAAAAAGAAAAATCAGAAAATTATTTTAATATGACAAAAAGAATATGGATGGTATCCGATTCTCATCTAGGATGTAGGTCAAATTCTGTTTTATGGCTTCAGATTATTGAAGATTACTTTTTTAAATTTTTCATACCTTTAGTAAAAAAGGAATATAAAAAAGGTGATGTTCTTTATCATTTAGGTGATGTATTTGATAATAGGCAAAGTGTTAACTTAGCAGCTCAAGATTTAGCTATTAGAGTATTTGAAGAACTTGGTCAAATATTTCCAGATATTCATATCATTGTAGGTAACCATGATATAATGAGAAAGAATTCAAATGAAATATCATCAGTAGACTGTTTAAAATATTTACCTAATGTAAATGTATTAAAGGAACCTAAGATTTTAAAATATAAAGATGCTACTTGTTTATTAATGCCTTGGCGAAGAAATCATGAGCATGAGAAAGAAACATTAGATAATATAAAGGATAAGATTGATTATATGTTTTGTCATACTGAAACTCGAGGTGTTCAGATTAGTCCTAGTACAAAACATTTACATGATGGTGGTAATGAAGTAGGTATATTTAAAAGATTTAAAAGAGTTTATTCTGGCCATATCCATTACCGACAAGATAAAGAAAATTTTGTATTGGTTGGAAATCCTTATCAAATGACAAGATCTGATAGAGATAATCAAAAAGGAATATACTTATTAGATTTAGAAACAGGAAATCATCAATTTTTTGAAAATCATTTAAGCCCTACATTCCTTAGGTATTACATTAATGAAATATTAGACATGAGAATGGAAGATATTGAGGCTGCTATAAAAAACAATTTTGTAGATATCTTCATCCCTTCAAATGTATTAGGTAAGTATAACATTAATATGTTTATGGACTATCTTGATGGTATAGCTAGAAAATTAGAACCAAGAATCTATGATGAGGATAATCCTTATGATACAGAGGACGGTGAATTATCGGACTTTAATGGTGAATTAAATTTAATGAACATTGCAGCCGAGCATATAAATTCTTTAGATTATGATGATGATTTAAAGGAAAGATTAAAAATATCAGTACAAGAATTATATAAAAGAACATTATCTCCAAGCTATGAAGATTAAAAAAGTAGAGTTTAAGAATTTTGCAAGTTATGGAAATAGGTTGCAGGTTATAGATTTTGAAGAAGATAAAAGTAACCTATACTTAGTACTAGGCGGTAACGGTGCAGGTAAAAGTACATTAGCAAAAGTTATAACATACATGTGTTATGGTAAAGTAGAAGGGTCAACTCTAAAAGATTTACCTAATAGGGTAAACGGAGAACTTTATGGAAGAATATGGTTAGAATCCAAAGGTAATAAAATAGAAATAGAGCGTGGTATTAATCCTGGCGTTTTTAATGTAAAAATTAATGGATCTGAATATGATGTTGCAGGTAAGGTAAATTTACAAGACTTCTTAGAAACTGAAATATATGAAATACCATATCATGTTTTTAAGAATGTAATTATCTTATCTGTTAATGATTTTAAATCTTTTATTACAATGTCTCCTTATGATAAGAAAAGAATTATTGATAAAATATTTGGTTTTTCTATTATTAATGAAATGGCAGAATCGGTAAAAGAAAAGAGAAAGGGTATTATTGAAGAAATTAGAACTTATGAAGATGAAATAAGAACTCTTAATGAATCCATTGGCTCGGTTTATGATAAGATAGAACAAATAGAATTATTAACAGCAGAAAAGGATAAATCTAAAGTTAAAAAATTAAAAGAAGATTTAATTTCTTTAAATGAAAATAGAAAAAAATTAAATACATTTACACAAACAACAAAGCTAAAGCTTGAAGAATTAGATAAGGATTCTAGAAAAAAAGCAACAGATCACTCTTCTCTTAATCATCAAATTTCAAATGTTAAAAAGGATTTAAAATTATTTGAAAATTCTACATGCCCAACTTGTACAGCTCCTCTTACTTCAGACTTTCATTTAGATATTAAAAAAGAAAAGGAAAAATCATTAATAACTCTTACTAAACAATTTGAGATTATTAAAACTCAATACGAAGAAGCCGAATCTAAGTTAACAGATTTAAGAACAAAGGGTAGGCAGATTCACGTAAAGGCTGGTCAATTAGAAACTCAAATGGAATCTATTAAGGATAAGTTAATTGAACTATCTGAAAAAGATGAATCAGATTCTTCAACAAACTTAAAGCAATTAGTAAAGGATTTTAATATTCGTAAAACAGAAAAGTCAACAGGTAAGTTAAAAAGTGAAGCTGATGATTTTTATTTAACTATACTGGAAAACTTAATGGGTGAAGATGGTATAAAGAATTTAGCAGTAAGATCTATTTTACCTTCTTTTAATAATCATATACTTTTAATGGGTAGGGAAATGGGAATTCCTTTTGGTATTAGATTTAATGAAAAATTTTATTGTACACTCCATCACTTAGGAACTGAAATAAGTGCAAAGACATTAAGTACTGGTGAAAAGAAAAAGGTTGATTTTGTAATTATCATGGCATTAATGAAAATGATTAAAGTTAGGTTTCCATCTTTAAATATTTTATTCTTAGATGAAATCTTTTCTTCCATTGATTCTGATGGTGTATATCATATAATTAATATCTTACATGATACTATACAAGACATAGGATTAAATACTTTTGTGATTAATCATACTGTATTACCTAGTGAATATTTTGATAAAAAGCTAGAAATTACAAAAGATGCAGGCTTTAGTGAATTTACAATTGAAACTATTGGATAAATATAATACAAGAAAAATTAAAAATGACTAATGTCAGCATATAATCAAGAATTTAATAAGGACAATACTATACTACGCTATATTATAGTAGCTCTTTTAGCAGAACTAAAAGATAAAGTTTATTATTATAATCAAATTGATGAAGATACTTTAAAGAAAATACCAGTTCCTTTCTTTTATTCAATAACAGGAGATGGTAGGTTTTTAATGGATAACTTTTTATACGATGCAGAAGCTAAGGGTAAGGCTATAGGTGATTATGAAGTTGTTCCAAGAGGTATAATACAGTTAACTGGAATATCCATAGATTCGGGTAACCAAACAAATAAGTTTGCTAGAGGTGAGTTTGTACAAGAATGGGAAGGTATATTAAAAACCTTTTCTATGGAGACTAACTTTCTGCCACTTAACATGTCTTTTGATTGTACTGTAGTATGTTCTTCTAATTTAGAAATGTTAAAGGTTACTGAATCTTTAATGAGCAAACTTTATAAAAATACATTATTTCAAATTGATTTAGGAATGATGAGGGTTGCAGGAACTTTTGCAGTCCCAGAAGACTATACCCAAAACAGATTATTTGAATTTCAATTAAATGATAAAAAAGAATGGAGTGTAACCTTTCCTATTGAAGTAGCTTCATTTATGCCAGTGTTTGAAAGTGGTATTTTAATTCCTGAAATAAGTCTTATGACCAAATCTGCAATTAAAGCTAACCCTAATGCACAAGGTGTAGGTATGTTAAGATCAGGTTCTAATAATGAATTAGGTATTTACTTTGGTGGAATATTTCAAAAATTTGAGTATACTGAAGATAGTTTATTAAAAGTTCAACCATCAGGAACTTATAGTAATTCAGGTTATATAAACCCAGATGCTATACAAACAGGCGGGCCTTATATGGATTCATCAATAACATCAGCACCAATAGTTCCTGAATCTCTTGAAAGTATAAAATATAGGAATGCTAATGCTAAACCTGATGTAGAAGAATCAGGATTAGGTAGTGTTGATTCTGGATTTAATGGATAAACAATTAATCAAAGAGACTTATAATATATAAAACAAATCAAATAGTGTAATATGGAAAACACAATGAACGAAGGACAAACACAAGTTTATGCAGATGGGGCAATTGATGCTCAACCTGGTGTAAATACAGATGCTCCTTACTTAAACCAACCAAGACAACAATTATTGGATATAATTCATGTATTGTTTAACCAAAGCGGAAGAATGTCAGACGTAGCTCCAACCGGGCAAAATCAGAGTAGTAAAATATCTCACAGTAAGTCTATGACAGATCAGCAAGTTATGACAATACTTGTTGGTATGGGTATTCCACAACAGATGGCAATGAGTGGTATTGCAAAATATCGCCAAATGACTACAGATCAATCCGATATATACACTGAAAATAATAATAAACAAAAAAATCATAACAAAATGAAATTTACATTAACAGACCTATACGAAAACGTTGTGGATAGTATTAATGGACTAAAGGCAATGGATAATGACAATTCCAGAGTTTCGTATTCTGTTAAAGAATCTTTAACGATTTTGGAAAATGCAATAACTGCATTTCCAATGAAACTGAAAAATGCAGATCTTTCTGCTATTAGTGAAGAGTTAGAAAATTCAGTTAGCCCAGATCTTAAATTTAAAATTGCAAGAAACTTATATACTAAATTAGCTCAATCAACTTGGTTAAATCCAATTTCTGAATTGAGAGAGTATATAATGGAATCATATAATAATGCTAAATGGGAATTTAGAATTAGTGAATCTATTGCAAGAACAGAAAATCAAAAAGGAAAACTAATAGAATCATTTAATTCAGATTTAGTTTCTTTATTAAATGAATCAGATGTAAAATCTAAATTTGCTGTTGTTGCTGCAAAGCACCCATGGTCAACAGATGCTAAGCAAATAGTAAATGAAATGAATGCTGAAGATCAAAAAGTTGCATCTACTGCACATGGTAAAGTTGTATCTGTGCTTTCTCCAGTATTAGAATCTGAAGAAGGATTAACATTTAATTTACACGGAAAGAATTATACTTATAATGGAACCGACATTACTGAAGCTAATGTAACTGATCCAAGATTCTTCGATGTATCTGAAGGTTTAGATATGTTCTCAAGAAATGGAAACATTCTTTCATTACACGGAGAAAATGGTAAATCATTAGAATACAATATTACTGAAGGTACTTTAACGATGGGTAAAATTGATATGACTAATTATAGTATAATTGAATTAAAGGAATCTTTATTGGCAACTAATTTCTCAGGATATAGAAACCAATGGCAAAATGATAAAATTTGTAAATTCTTTGAATCAGTTGATATGATTGCTGAAATGGATAATTTTACAACTATTCAAAATCAAGAATTTGCTGATGTATTTTTAACAATGATCGGAGTAAATGAAGGTATATACATTAATAAAGTAAATCCTGGAATGAACTTAAATGAAATGTCAAAAATTGATACTGCTACAGAAACTGTTGAAATAGTAAAAGAATTTATTAACTTTGATGTTTCTCCAATTCTTTCTGAAAGATTAATAGCTGAAGATAATAATAAAGCAATTGAGGAAAACAAAAGAAAAGATCTTACTGATTCAATATCTTTCTTAGAAGAAAAGAAATCTGAAGTTGAAGCTGCTATTAAAAAGTTAGGTGAAACTGAAGAGTTAACAGAAGCTTTAAATTTATTAGCTGAAGAATTAAAAGGAAAAGAAAAAGAATTAGCTGATTCATATATTTCTGAAAAAAAAACTAAAGACGACTATTTAAACGACGGTTTCGTAGAAGCATCGGTTAAAAAGAATGGTAACGGTTTAAAAAAGAGACAAGAAGTATTAGTTTCTGCTGAAGAATATGCTTCATTAGGCGACGATGATATGTTAAGTGTAATTATTCCTAAGGATGGGAAAAGTATAGTAATGCCAAAAGGCGATTTAGAAGTTAAGATTTAAATAGTAACTATACATCTAATAATAATTAGAGGACCGATTGAATTAAACAATCGGTCCTTTCTTGTATATAATAATAAATAAATCAAAGCTAATGGCAAGAAAAAGAAATTACCTAAACAACAGAGACCTCCTTGATCAAATTGTTTTATCAAAAGAATTAGGAGAACTGACACCGAAGGCACTAGAATTTTTAATGTTACTAGCTGATAAGTGTTCAAGAAAATTAACCTATAGAAACCCAGAAGATAGACAAGATTGTATTGCCTATGCTTATATGGATCTTTATAGATATTGGAGAAATTTTAATCCAGAAAAAAGTACTAATGCATTTGCTTATTTTACTGAAATAGCAAAAAGAGGATTTGCAAAAGGGTGGAATAAATTACATCCAAAGAAATATCATGGTACTGTATCAATTAACGGTAGCGCTGATAGCGAAGGAATTTATACAATATAGTTAATTGCCTATGAGCATTAAAAAGGTAAAACCTACTTCAAAGTCTGGATTTAAACAAGGTTATTATAAACCTAAATACCCTCAAAAGTACAGAGGAGAAGGTCCAATCATATATAGAAGTAGTTGGGAAAGAAAATTTTGTTATTGGTGTGATCATA
>Ga0209535_1001475_pt1 | contig 15988 bp, 23 predicted proteins | sample LinPmetageLP28_FD_184041 | JGI IMG/M metagenome (GOLD analysis project Ga0209535, IMG submission 184041) | Marine viral communities from the Pacific Ocean - LP-28 (SPAdes) (version 2) | ecosystem: Environmental > Aquatic > Marine > Oceanic | place: Pacific Ocean | collected 2009-08-22 | reverse complement strand
TGCGCCTTTAGGTATGCGTGTATAGCTGCTAATACTGTCTAGCATCATAGTAGTTTTACTACTTAGCCGTAAGCATTGTTGCTTTACCTCTTGTCTATTTTTCATTTTCGCCTCTCGAAATTATGTTTGACAGTTAAGCATTTATTCGATATCAAACGATATGTCAACAGAGAATGATAATATGAAAAACATTTGTAATGCCTGTAAAGATACAGGTTATATTGAGGTAGAGGTAGTGCATCCAATTTTCTTTTTGCCAGATGTTGGATATGTCACTAAGCAAAAACAAATTTGTGAGGAGTGTAACAATGGAATTGAAGCCAGAAGACAGGAATCTAAGAGACAGTTTAAAGAGGGAAATACAAAGAATAGAACCAATGGCGCTATCAATTAATGCAGATCCAAAGATTAAACAGCAATATAGAGATGCTATAAGTGCTATGGAAACTCTTGTTAATAAGTTGCAAGCAGAGGGCGTAGATATATGAGTACGCACACATTAAAGGCTAACAGGCGACATCCAGATGCAGATAGGCAGTGCATACAGGTGGGCCACATAACTTTTGAATATAGCAAAAAATATAAAACTTTTTGTTTAAAAGCTTGTGAAGCTGTAAATGCAAAAGATCGTAGACCCTTATTTACAGGTTTTATTGAGAAAGGGATGCACAAAGAATTACTACGTTTAGCATCTGTTTTTAGACAAATAGAGGAAGAAAATAATGACTGAAGAAGAAATTGGTAAAGCCATGAAAAAAATGGCAAAGCTGGAAAGAGAAAAGCAGCGCAAAATGTTGCACGGTACATCTAAAAGCATAACCGCAGAAAACAAGTTTAGGCTTTTAAAGAATAACGGTAAGAGAAATGGTGAGGAAACCATTAACAAAACCGATACGAGCAGGAAAAATATAAAGCTAAAGGCTTCCTCTAGTATTAGAATACCATAACAGGCAGAGCAGGCAATGGAATATTACACATTATTAACAATAGTTTATCCATTGATGGAGCATGATTGGCAGTTTAGTATATGGTTTCCAAGTGAAGATGAATGCTGGAGCGTATTAATGAGTAGAGTCTCTCTTTATGATAAAATAAACGCTACAGAAGGTTACTGCCAGATTAGTGATGTTGTGTCTAAATTAATTAAACCAGTGGCTAGGCCGTGGTAAGCCACTCGTAAATCTTTTTAGTTTGCTCTATACGATCTTTTAGGCCATGCGTGCCACCATTTACACGCTTAGTCACAGCCTTGATTGTATCATCATCAACACCCTTGTCACATATAGTGAATAGGTTGTTAGACCTAAAGAACCACAGAGCCGACTCAAAGGCATACTCAGTTTCAACAAAGCTTGGATGCTTCATTACTTCAGGTATACGCATATCACTGCTAAATGATCTGTAGTTAGAACGCCCTGTGAGTTGAATGAAACCTTTGCCAGAAAATTTCCAGCCATCGCCTGACGCTTCATCACCATTACCCATGCGATCACTATAAACATTGTTAGCTAATGCTTCTGGGTTTTTTGTATAAGGCATTGCAGCCTCTACAGATTTAAATCTACTAGGCCAAACCGCCATTAGTCTCTCTGGTGTACTGTAATACAAACCTTCTTTGGTTCGTTTAAAGCCACCGCTCTCATGGTGGGCCTGACCTAACAGGTGCGCTCCATGTTTATCTGATAATTCATAATGCTTTGCTATAGCTCTAGCAGTATTAGGCCCAAATGAACCATCGTCTTTTACGCCACACTTAGCTTGTAATATTTTTAATGCATCACTCATTTTTTGCCTCCGAAAAATTTAGTTGCTGCTCTTACACCAAAAGATGCACTTACAATTACGCCAAGCGTATATTGATAGTAGCTCGGCATATTTTCCAAAGCAGAAAAACCTTCCGACACAATGCCTCTTCCCCAATCTCCACAGAATGCAAGGATTAATGGAATTGAAAATAAAATTGTTAGCCATTCGTCTTTCCACGAGTTAGCAGAAGCATTTGCCATGATCCGATCCCATTCGGCTTCGCTCGTAGCAGCAGACACCATGATCTGCGCTTCCGCTTCTGCCTTGGCAACCTTCACTTTGTTAAGCGCTGCCTTTTCCTCAACCTTACCGTTGAGCCAAGTACCAGCAAGATTTGCTATTGGTGAAAGAAATTGCATCATTGTCCTTTACCCATATTTGTAAATCCGTAGTAAGCTCCAACAATCGCAGCGATAGAAACGTAATAAATGTTACTCATGCTTGCTAACATTACAGAAGCCTGCGGTAGCTGCGCCCATTCTGTGAAAATCACGCCAAACGGAAACACCAGCATACCAGTGAGACTAAACCAAGCCATTCTTCGCTGTGCATCGCGCTTGGCATCTTGATCTATCATAATTCTACGACGGTCTTCGAGCATAATGGCTCTCTCGTCAGGGTCAATCTTGCCGTTATCGTTTAGATCGTATTTTGCTTTGGGCATCTGCATACTCCTGTATTATTCTTCTTTCATATCCCAATATAATTAACTTACCATAATTATCATAAGCTGCAAACTTCTTGCCACGTTCTACTATTGTTGGCTGTTTACTTCTAGGCAAGTCACCTTCATTGAGTTGTGCGTTACTAGTATCTGTGCTTTTTCTGCTTGCTCTAGGCATTGCTCTTTATCCGAAAATGTTCCGATTTGATAATACTGTAAACGATCTGTGCTAATAAAATGTAAGAAAACTAAAACATAAATCATTTAAAATAATCCCAGAAATCTATCCAACGCATATGATGCAAATAAGCCGTAGCTCCAATAGCCGACGCTGTGAGTAAGAAAAATATTCCTGCTAGGGTAACAGCTAACTCTTGACGTTCTATAGCGTCACGCCTTGCTTGCGCCTCTGCTTCACGCTTTTCTAATAAAACTTCCTTGCGTATCTTTAAAAGCTCTAACCATTTTGATCTTCCGTAGGTTTGGGTGATCCATTCTTGGAGTTCGCTTTCAGCCTCTGCTGCTGCTCTAACCTTCGCCCAACGATCCAACGCAGTAGCATTGGTGCTTTTGCTTGATATACCTTTTTTTTGTAGTTTTTTCTTAGCTTGGTCAGTCGCGTCAAAGAATTGCCCTATCTGTTTACTAAGACCAGCTATGGATTTTCCAGCGGCTAAACCTGTTTTAATTCCTGCAAGGATTGTAAGCACTTCCATACTTACATCCCATCATTGCGGCTAAACTCTACTGTCTTTTCTAAGATTGCCACTCTTGATTGCAGCTTAATAATTTCCATCATATGAGCAGCCATGCCACCCATATCTTCATTGATCATATCAATATCAGCCCAAATGTCATTGTCACTATCTTCCATATCATCATAGAACTCAGACAGTATATCTGTAAGCTCTTCAATATTATCTGCATTTTGCTCTACATCTCTAATCAAATTGGTGCGATCAGTGGCAGAATTTTCAATAGTCAATTTTTCAACTTGAGATGTTAATCCGTCAATAATTGATGCTTGAGAACTTGCATACCAAATACCACCGCCCAAGCTAGACACAATTGCCACTACTGCACTTGCAGCAACAGCGATATTTACCTTGGGTAAGTCCACATCATTATCCCATGACGCTCATACGAATAAGTAATAATAAACTAGCTCCAGTAATACCAATCATAATTGCTTCCATACGCTTCATACGATTGTACAAATCTTTAAACTGTATTTTCATTTCAGTTTGTATCTCAATCATTTGTTTTTCCAATGCATCTATGCGTGAGTGCGCTGATTGTACTGTGCGCTTGTCCATTAATATGTACCCTTCCAAACTCTAAATTTGGAAAACTCGCCAGACATCATCTTGCGCTTGACGACTTCTTTTGCCGCCTCTGTATCAGACCATGATACGCCTGCTTCCTTTAACCATGCTCCAAGCACAGCACCGTCTAAAAAGCCTGCAAGACGATTTTCGCCAGACATACCTATGCCAGCGTCTTTTGCCATCTGCACATCTTTGAGTGCTTGACTTACGTCATGCCGCTGCTTGATAACCATGTTATCATGCTCAAAGCTAATATTTTCTACAATCTTTGCCATGCTCTATTTACTTTTAATTCGCTTGGTTGGTGCAGGCGCAGGCTTAACGTCTTCAAGCACTTTCAGTGCATCTGGGCGTACTCGCATTAGCGTTTCAACTTCTGCGGTTGGCAACTCTGCTGTGTCTTCTTTGACCAACTTGCCAATAGATGTGTGTACCTTATGGCCCACAACTAAAACTTTCTTCATGTCATTTCTCCGATTGAGCAGAGGAGGCGTTAATTCGCCCCCTCTTTTATTATATTAAGAAGTTGTGTTGTCGTAAATCGCGCCGTTGGCTTTTTCGTTCTTTGAGCAAAGAGCCAATTCGGTTGTGACCTGACGAGTAGTGTTGTCGCCATTTTTTGCCAACGCAACATTCTTAGTTCCACGCAAGATTGCGGTTTCCCACATATCATCCTGAAGGATAAATATATCGCGTGAACGGTTCTCTCTAGATGGGTGGAACTGCACTGTACCCCAAGGCGTCACATATACTGCGAGTGACTTAACAACAGTTTCGTCGCCAGCTTGTACGCCTGAACGCTGGTTATTGTTACCAGTGAAGCCCAAAGCAACATTCATCTGAAAGGCTGACAGATAACAAGTATCTGGCTTTCCGCCCTCTTCCCAGATTGACTGCATAACGTCGTCAAACTTGGCCTGCGTAAATGCAGTTGGTGCGCCGCTGTCTGTGCGAGCATTCGAGCCGTCGCCTGTTGGATTTGCACCAGAACTAGCTGAAACAAAATTTACATTTGTAATCAGCCATGATGGTACGCCACCAGTCTTTCGAGCAGCAGTTGAAGAGCCAGCTACGTTTCCTTGGTTCGCAAATAAAGCCTTTTCGATGTCCAATTTTTGCTCTTTAGCAATGAGCAAAGTTTGGTATGCAAGCTCTCTAGCACGGCCTGCATTATCGACTGCTTCATCCGTATCGGACACGATCACAGCATTTTTGAAAATCTGTGTGCGTGCGCCAAGACGTACAGTTGGAGTAACTGCATTAGCTGATGTTGCATCTCCTTCGATGTGAGCATTTACGGCTGAAGCGCGTAATGCTTGAGTTTGCCACTCTACCAGAGTGTTTTTTGCTTTGGTTTTACTCGCCTTAGAATAAAATGGAGTTTCAGATGGATCAACGTTGTAGATCATATCTGATAAATCTTCCCTGATACCAATGGCATCATAGGTGTCAAATGTATTTGTTGGTTGTGCCATATCTATTTCCTTTTCAACGGCTTACAAGGATTATCCTTGTGGGTTCATCATTAAGTCGATTGCATCTTCAATACGACCACTCTTTTGCAACTTTTGTTGCTGCTTTCGGCGAGAAGAATTAACAGGATCGGCAACTTTCTTTGCACCAGCCTTGACAACAGGTTTTGCATTTTTGCCTTTGGCTTCTGCTTTTTTGCGATTTGCAACTATACGTCTAAACTTCATAGCATCATTAGCCATTTGTATATAACGTGCATCGGCTGTGGCTGCGATTTCTTCATCGCTAAACCCATACTCTTTAGCGCTACCCATTAATGACTGCCAGTGAGTTTTACTCTTTGCTGGATCAGCCAATTCAGGGATTTTGCCTCTGATTATTTCAGCTTGTTCTGTAACAAAAGATTGGTGCTGTTGATCAGCTTGCTGCTTTTGTTGATGTTGTATTTGTTGCATTTGCATATGTTGCTGCTGGTAACTCTGCATATCAGCATCGTACTTTGCCCTTTGCTCCATATAAGAAATGGGGTCACTCTCTGCCAAAGTATGGTCTGGCAATTGAGGTTGTGACATAAAGCCTTGTTGAGATTGGCTATACATTTGCGCGATCTGTTGTTCTCTCTGTGCTAAACCGACCTCTTGATCTTCCAGTCTCTTGCGTATCTGGGCGATCTCCTGAAACCGATTGCTTATTGCACCTTGGCCTGCCGCAGATTGCTTAAGCTGATCCATTGTCCAATGCTCTTCTTTGCCGTCAATTTTTACGGGGATGAGATTGTTTTCCTCAGTAGCCTCTACTTCGTCCTCGGTTTGTATTTCCGCATCTTCGTAATCTTCCTCAGATGCTTCTAGTTCATCAAGCTCTTCAGTCCCTTCAAATGCTTCCACCTCAACCTCTTCGGCCTCTGGCTCCACAACTGCCTGTTCTGCTTCTACTTGATTAGTTTCGCCTGTTTCTTCTTGCGCTGGCGCTATGATTTGATCTACTGCGCTTTGTAAGTCAGTCGCTTCCACGGTACTGCCCCTATTGTTTGCGATCTAAAAGTGTCTCTGCCATTATAGCGGCGTCAAGTTCCACTTCGATCTTGGTTAATGCACGCAATACTGCGTGCGCCTCTTCGCGTACCTCAATGTCTTGAGCTGCGCTAGTCGTAAAAAGCCTAATTTGCTCATTACGAACATTCTCAACAAACTGCTTAAATGCAGTATCATTTTTTAACCTTTTGGCATCTTCTGCCTGTATTCTTATATCTACTGTCATAAACCTGCTGCTCTGGCAGTCATGTCATTTATCTGACGTTCTTTTTCCTGCTCTGCCTTAATTCTAGCTATGTCTACTGATGAACCATATTGACCTAACGTTTTAGCGGCATCAACATATAAATTTTGCGCCATCTGATCTCTTTTTAGATCATCCTGCATAGTCATATCTTCGCGCTTTCTAGCATCATCCATTTGCGCTCTTTGTAAATCAACTTGCGCTCTGGTTTGTGCTTTCATTTGTTCAGCTTGCGCCATCACAGCCGCAGGGTCTTGTGGTTGATTTTGCCCTGCTAATGCCGCTTGCTGTTGCTGTTGCATCTGCAATAGTTGCATTTCAATCTCTGGCGTAATTGGTGCAAAGTAACGATCTGCATTTCTAATTCCGCTAGAGGCTAACATATCTGTAAGGGTATTACGGATGTTTGTTAGTGATACCAAGCCATTCATAGGGCCATATGTCTGATATACCATAGTTTGTTGCTGCAATGCCATAGCAAGAGCGTTTGTTTTTTCTTCCTCTCTACCAGTGCCAAGCCCTACATTAATAGTAACGTCCATATCTATGTCAAAAGCTTTTGGATCAACAGGCTGGAAACGCCCATTCATACGCATCATTGCGCCATCTTCCATATTCTTTTGCAGCAATCTTAACATCAAGCCAAATAAATCTCTTGCTCCGTCTGCCAGATTACGAACCATCACCTCTACTTGCCCTGCTGCGGCCTGCACAGTGGCCTGTACAGCAGCCTTAGTTGTAGACTGCATAGCATCAGGGTCTAGCCCCATAGAAGCTCTGGTAACGCCTGTCTTACCCTCTACAAGCTGATCTAAGTATGTAAGTGCGCCTAACGTCTGTCCTGCGGTAAACGGCACAGCTAAATCCTGCACTGCTCCTGCTTGACGCATACGAACGATTGCACCTATTTCGTTGTTTAGAACATCGTCTATGTTAACTGCACCATCGACTATGCCAATTCTGGGGTTATTAGTCATGGCTACGTTATCTAATATACCTCTTAAAATAGAGGTTGCTGCGTCCTGATCATCTAAAATTAGATCAGCAATACTTCTGCCATAGAATGTGTGCGGTTCTGGATCTACTTCAAATTTTGCAAAAGGTAACTCGTCTGCTAAATCATAATCTAGCAGCTTGTACTTAGTTCCACCGCATAGAAATCTATGCAACACAGCAACCCCTGTTCCATCAACGTCCACCCTCATATAAGCTTCTGTTACAGTAACAGAACGCATGGATGGATCAGAGCTTGTTTCGCTAAAATCATCTGAATAACCCTGTCTCTCAATACGCTCTGCTTCAGTAATTTCTGTACCTGAATCAAAGCTGTCTAGGTCAAGCACCATGTCTGCCTCAAAGCCCATTGATATTAAATCACTAGCACGCATCTCTGTGCGGTGAACAACAACATGAGCATCCTCTAGAGTTCTGCAATTTCGATCTACAAAGAACTCTTCTGGCGGCACACTTTCTATCTTTAAACAGCCAGCGTATGCTTTTCTTGAAACTTTAGCAGAATGAACAGGCGTTTTTATCTCAGCGCCTTGTTCATCCATACTCATCTCCTGCTCGACAGTATGTTCAAGAACCGTTACTTCATCATCCTGCACTAAAAAGGTATACTCATCATCAGATAAATTTGTGTAAGTGTAAATTTCTGCTTCTGGCATTTCTTCCCAGTATGCTTTTACTATACCTTGTTTCTTGATTAGCGCATCGTGAAACGCATCATTCAACACCCTATAACCATTGCTGCGCTGAAACTCATAATGAACATAATCAGTTGCCTGCTCTGCCATGTTCACATCTTCTGGGCCATGCGGCATAAATTCTACTGGTCTTGCAGTGCTTAGAAACACACGCATCAATGATGGTTTAATCGCACGCACAGTATCCCGAACCTTAGTAGCAACTACTTTGCTGCGCCCATCTTCAAATCCTATATCAACTTCGCCATCGTAGTAGCGTTGTGCAGTTATTCTATCCTCAGATATTTCGCTCTCTACAAAGTCTACTGCATCATCAATAGCGGCCTGAACAATGCTTTCTATCTCTAGTTCTGTTTTAGCTTTAAGTTCCATCTATTGCTCCTGTAGTGTTGCCGAAGACCCAACTAAGTAAGGCGCTATGCTTCTTTCTATTCTTGCATAATTCTTAGAATTTTTAACATCTAAAAGTAAACTTTTAAATAACTCTTCATCTTCAACAGCACGCATCATTAATTGTTCAGCTTTATTTGATGTTAATTGATTTAATAAAGCCTTCATTCTTTCCGAACCCATTTGAGCCGCTTGCAACCCACCACCAGCCGTAGGCCCACCTAATTGAGCCGCCTGTTTAGCTGCATATATTCTACCAATAATCTCTACGAGTTTGTTTGTTTGAAAAGGACTTATCCCATCCTTCGTAGAGCGACCAACTCTTACTACATCTAATTTTTTTACTTCTTTTGTAATTACATTTAATCTATTTAGTTCTGCGCTTGTATAGACTTGTTTAGCTATAGATTTAAATGTCTCATCCATAAGTTGGCTTTCTAGCCTAGTACCTCTTACTTGTGACGCAGGCAAGTCTACATTAGGGGCAACTTGTGGTGTATCTATAGAATTGTTTAAAACTCTTTGAGATAATGCAGATTTTATTCCGTTTACAGCCTGACCTGTTGTATCTTTCTTTGCAGTTCTAACTAAATTAGCCATTTCCAATTGAGGATTTTGAGAGTTAAAAATATTATCTACAGCCTGCCTTGTATTTGACTGAGAAAATCTTGCTAAAGTGCCAGACTCTACATTTGATACTAAGTTTTGCCCTGTTTGAGTAATATCTTCTATTCTTTGCTTACTAGTCAAAGCGCTATCTACATCTGTTTTGATAGAAGTAAACTCTGGAGAATCTAAAACTCTATTATATTTTTTTAAAAAACTATTAGCTTTGCTTTGATCAAATTTTCCATTTGGAAAAACATCCTTGTCAAACCTTACCCTTAAAAAGTTTGTTATAGCTCCTATGCCATTATCTCTGTTAGCCGCAGTAATTTCATTTCCAGATAAAGCTTCTTTAAAATCTCTAGTAGATAATAAATTTTCTACATCACTGCTTTTAGTAAGAGATCTTTCTAAGGTAAGTTCATCTCTTACATTTGGGTCGCCTGTTGCTTTTTTAGCAAGCAAACTTCCTACAGTTCCACGAGAAAACTTGTCGTGATATATTCTAGTAAAGTCTCTAGCTTCAGCTATCTTTCTTCCAACATCAGTTGCTAAATCAACATTATTTAAATCTTCTAAAATGTCATTAGATATTTCGTTAGCTAGTCTAGACATATTGCTGTTTGGGGTTTCCCCAGATGAGGCATCCCTAGCTCTTGCTCTAAGTTTAGAATACAAATCAAGCAAATCTTTAACTTTTATGTCTTTATTTTTCTTTGCATATTTTTTACGAAATTTATTAATTTCTGGCGGCATATCTTTTTGAGAAAACTCACCCAAATCTTTTTTCTGAGCAATAACAGCTTGATTTGTTAACGGAGAACTTATTGTTTCTCCTTTTGGAATTTTATTCCACAGTCTATTTCTTTCTACTCGTGCAGCATTTTTAGCTCTTAAAAGTTCTGTGCTTAATATAACGCTAGATTGCATATCATCTGCGCCCTCATCTGCAATTTTGGTTTTTGCAGATTGTTGTGCAGCTTTTACATATTGGTTAACCCTGTCAGTAAATGTTTTTACTCTTTGCGCCATAAAAGCCTGAGTGTCCTGAACATTTCCTTCAGGGGTAAATTCTTTTCTGGCAATCTCATCTGAGTCTGCCCTTCTAGCTTCAATTCTTTCTTTTACTTGAGGGTTTCTTTCCATAGCCTCACGCTCAACTCTTGCAAAATATTCTTCACCTGTTTTTTGCATTGGCGTTAAGTTTAATGGACTTTCTCCCATCCTGCTTTCGACTAAATTATCTGCTGCTGCTCTACCCCCTGCGCCTGCTACAAGACGATCTGAAACAAGCCTTTCCGCTCCTGCCCTGCTAAAAGGCGCAATAGCTGCCTTTGCTCCCTCATATGCGTTTACAATAGGTCTAGCTACATATGCAGCAGGGGGTAAATTTAAAGCAAGATCACCTACTTGCCTTGCCTGATCTGCCACAAGTCTTCCTCCTGCTGGAATTACACCAGTAGCAAAACCGCCTGTAAGAGCAGCAATATCTTGAACAGGTTTGCTATAACCTCTATCAGCAGCCTCACCTTGAGCAACCCTACCGCCTGCACCAGCCAAAAGCTCTGCTAAAAAAGCGCTTTTGTTTGCCATTGTTGGGTAAACTTTATCAGCGATAGCTCCTGTCAGACCTTGTACGCCCCTTAAAGCCTTTACCCCAGCCGTAAACGGTAAAGCATATGATGCAGCTTCACCCATACCTTTACCTATTCTTTCATCAAGCGTCTTTGCTTCACCTTCTGCAACATTTATATTTAACATATCCATAAGGTTTTTAAGGCCAGTTTCAGCCGAACCTGTGTATTGGTCAAATGGATTTACCAAATCCACCATACCGCCCACACCCTCTGCAATCTCTTTATTAATTTGCCCCATAATATTAGAAAAAGTAGACGGCTTAGATTCTTCTTTAGATAATCTATCAGCAATTACAGCTAATCTTTTTGCGTCTTCTACATTTCCAGACGCATCTGCGTTTCTTAAAGCTTCCATTACTTGATCTAATTGAGACATATTAATAACCTTAGTCGAATGGTGGAGTAAATTGAGGCACTAATGGATCATTACGATATTTATTAATTAATGCTTGATCCTGTGCAGGAAGATTAGTTTTTGATTGTATTGCTGACTTATTTTGTAAAGACTCAAGAAGAGAAGTGTAGTCTGCTAAAAATCTTTTTATCTTAGGTAACTCTTCTGTTGCTAAAATTACTGAAGTAGGGTCTACTTTTATATCCCTCTTCACTATACTTTCATAATAATCAGCAGTTTCTTTAAGAGTTTTAACCATAATTTTTGACCTAGCTATAGCTTTTGCCGCACCCATGCCAGCCTTTCCTCCTGCTATAGCCATTTTTTCTTGGACTGTTTGCCTAGTAAAATTAGAAGGCTTGCCTGCCACATCAACAGTTGCAGAAAGAATTGTGTTTGCCTCTAGTGAATCTAGCGCTGCTTTTGCCTCTCCTGACTCTGGAAAAGCAAACCTTCCTGAAATTGCGTCAGTAATAGTATTGACAAAATTTGCTCCAAGACCAGTAAGGCCTAAAGCCGACCTAGTGTCTTTTCCAGCAAATGATCCCGTTGCATTACTTGTGTCACCTGTCTTCTCGCTTTCTATACCTAGATTTTTTTCTAAATCACCAATATTATCTGGTTTAAATTCAGTTCTTTCATTAGTAGCTATATTATATTTTTGAGCTATACCCGTAAGTTCATTAGGTATTATTTTAATTACACCATCAACTATACCTACGGCATCAGCTCTAGGTAAATTAAAGCTCTTCATTATTCGACTAATTTCAGCTTCTTTTGCACTTGGGGTAAGCGCAGCTTTTGCCGCATCTCTTTCCATACCATATTGATTTGTAAGTCCTAAAAGTGATTTCTTAAAATCAAAATTATAATTAGCTAAAAATGTTGCTTGCTCTAAACTTAATAGACTTTTAATTTTATCACGGTCTACTCCTAATGAGTTTTGCAATTCCATTAACTCTTTTCTATTCTCAAAATCAGCACTTCTATCTAAATTCTGCCTATTTGTTAACAATTCATTTTCTTGGCGCATTTTTTCTAATTGAAATCCTTGACTTGCACGACTTTGCTCTGCCGTTGCTTCTCTACCTAATAAATTTTGCCCTGCTGTAAATTCATTGCCTGCTTCAGCTAATTGAACTCGCCTATCAAACGCTAAATCAGCCGCAGAAGTAGCTCTAGACGCAGCCCTAGCCTCTTTTTCCATATCAAACATCATGCCATATGCTTGAGAGCCTTTTAGCTGACCTGTGCTGACCATAGCGGCAAGCCTATCACCAGTAGGCGTACTTAAACCTTTAAGATACTCAACAGTCTTGTTTTTTGCTCTATTTGCTGTGCGCTGTTGCTGTATTGTCTGCAACGCTTGATTAAGACCCTTATCAGGCTCAAGCCTTAATGTGTTAAACGCTCTTGCTGCTGCGCCTGCAAAATCTCTAAAATCATAATCTTTAATCATGCTTTACCCCATAAATGACGGCATACCAGTTGCAAATGAAGCGCCTGCGGTTAAATAATCCATAATACCTAATTGTCTATCTTGCGTCTGTGTCTGAGGAACAGGCGCTGCACCTAATGCTGCAAGAGGTAACTGAAGCTTATTCATTGGAGCATTTGCATACTGACCATACTGACCTTTAGCAGCATTAATTAAAGATTGCATTGCCGCTTGCTGCATTTGCCCTTGTTGCATTTGCTGCTGATTAATGGCTTGACCCATGTTAAAGGCTTGAGAGCCTACACCCTGCAAACCTTGCGCTGATCTAAATGCGTTATTCATAGCATTATCAAAGCCTTGCTGACGTAATGCACCAACCTTATCTAAGGCCTGCTGCTGAAAGCCTTTTAGCGTCTCAGCTTCCATAATACCTTGCCTAGAACCACCATAAGCGCCTGCTCCTTGTGCCTGCGCCCCAACTTGGTTTAATCCCATCTGAGCCGCGCTGCCTACATCTCTTAATGTTTTATCAACAACATTTTGATTAAATGGGTTCATAAATTGGTTTACATTTGGATTAGCAAAGCCTTGTCCTGCCTGCATCGTTGCTTGAGCCGCACCCTGATAAGGGTTCATTGTCATTGCTGGATTTGCTGCTGCGCCCATGTTACTTACCCCTCGTCATAATGTCTCTTGCTACAGGTTTCACCCCTAGCGGTGATGATGGCTCAAAAGGCCTTGGAGTAAAGCTTTCTGCGCTACCCATTGGAGCAGCGTTACTGCCTGCTTCGCCAGTTTGAGGATTCATAAAAAATGTATCCATGTATTGACTTTGCGCTGGTCTAAACTGAGCTAAGTTTTCTACAGATTGCTCAAACATAGGAGCAGAAGAATACCCCATACCGCCACCAGCAAACTCTGTTGCTTCTGGCATATATTGCCCTGCGCCTGCATTCATACCAAAAGCTGATGCTGCATCTTGTGTATTTTGAAAAGATGCGTCTTGCATTGGAGTAAATGCTGCAACATCAGGGCCATAATAAGGTGTATACCCTATATTAGATATTTTATCAGCAAGACCTAAATTAGATTTAGCTGCATCTTCAATGTATGCTGGTATTTCTGTTCTTGTGGTCTTGCTGCCACCTTTACCGCCACTCATTTTATATCTCCTTTTGAAATGAAGCGTGCAATGGCTTCCAACCATGCGCCTTCAAAGGTTTCTTCCATCCAAAACGACCTGTAATCGTCAAAGCTTCACATCCATAGCTCTTTGCCCAATCTGTAACATCATTGTGCATATCTAACAACTGATCTAGCTCACCACCGCCTAAAAACACGTTCAACGCCTTTTTTCTAGGATATATCACAATTTCTGTAACAATGCACCCCCTTGGGCTAGGCCACAACTGCATACTCCCATCAAGTATACCTTTTGCCACATCCTCAAAGCTATGTGTACCACCACTATACTCCAAAGCCGCCTCTATCCAAGGGCGGCATCTTTCTAATTCATTTACTTGTGTATCTTTAGGCATTTAATATGTAGACAATGCTACCCTCTTCCAAATTGCTGCACTACCGTTATATGTGCCAGTACAAATATAAATATAAGACGTATCCCAAGCTATCATTCCTGCCGCATCCCCTGCCGCACCAACACTAGAGCTAGGCGTGGTTTGCTTCATTGCAATCTGCTTAAATGCGTTCTGCGCTGAAACAACAGGATAATTATTATCTTCATCCCATAAAAAAATGCCATTTTCGCTTGGGTTATCGTCACTAGTTTTAAAGTATAACTTACCTAAGTTTCTGCTTAGAAACAGATTAAGCTGTCTGCCCCACTGTCGTAAATCTTCACCAAGAATAGGCGGTGTAACTGGCATTACCGTCTGCCCCCTGCTTTTACATCTAAGCGCATTGTACCCACACGCCAATCCACATTTTGATCACCTTCAACTCTCATGCGGATTTGCCTACCAGAAAACCGTACTGACGTAGGGTTGCTTGGGTTATATGCACCATATTCACGCTCTACATCGTTAGGATTAAACCGTGTTTTAAATTTAAGATTAACATCACCTTGCGTCTTTTCATCTGGTATAACCTCAGTAACTTTAGCTATCTGATCGCCGTTACCAATACTAATACTACTTGTTTCGCAGAATATAGGTTGGCTGTCGTAGTTATGACCATACTCATGGTTGAATATACTTACTGGCTCTACAACATTTGCTGTTGATCCCATTCCAGAGTGATTAACGCAATAATAATACAAAGTAGGCGTATTAGCCCCAACGACTATTTGCGTATAGCTGCCTGCCTGTCCTGCCGTTCCAACTTTCGTAACACCTTCTGTATATTCTACCCCACCGCCATGCGTTCCGTTTGGTTGCGTAGAAAATCTAAAAGGGTGCGTTGCATTGCTTGCCGCATCTTGTTTGAATTTATAAGTTTTGCCTCTGATTAATTGTAGTGTTGGCGCATAACCCAAATAAGTATTAAACGCATATTTGTTACCACCAGAATTTACGACACTTACATTTATATCTAATGTTTCTGCTAGTTCGCCTGCCATAAACGGATGAGCAAATACACCTCTGCTTACGCCTGACGTTCTTGATAAATTACCAATGAGCCAATGACCCTCTGCCGCATCATAGCCAACATATCTATCTATTTCTGTTGAAGATGCAGAACAATAAAACCACCAGATTTCATCTTCAGAACCAACGGACATACCCCAAACTTTAGATTGTTGATCTTTGTTAAAATCACCAAAGACGTAATCATGCACATCGCACTTTAATGTTTGCACTGTGTTACCATCAAAATAATGGAAGTTCTCTTGCCCATACCAAAACACACCACGGTCAACAGCCACCGCAGAAAGCCTAGAAACTGCTCCGCAATGCGTTCCAATTCTTTGAAATGAATACACATAAGGTGGCGCGATATACTGTGCAACGTGAGCATCTGTGTCAGTTAAAATCAGTGTAATGCCACGGCCCCTTATGCCCTGCATTATCTGTCCTGCCGTAGCTAACTCAATATCGCCTGCTTCATTGGTTGCACTTGGCGTCCAGACTGTATTGTTTTCTTTATCGCACCAAGAAACTTTACGGCTATTGCCGCCAGAACCTAATGCAAAGATAAAACGTTCTTCTGTTACAACCATACCCTTATTGTCGATTGGTGCGTTTGCTATTGGCGCGGTAACAGTTCTTTTCTTTAAAGATACGTTATCAATATCAAAATTTGGAGT